>JAABUL010000029.1_pt1 | contig 235430 bp, 252 predicted proteins | sample 5559151 | NCBI WGS metagenome assembly JAABUL01 (sample SAMN10711876, study PRJNA513368) | rock metagenome | isolation source: Antarctica rocks | place: Antarctica: Victoria Land, Pudding Butte sud
TGCGGGAGGAGGTGGGGCGGAGGGGGATGGGGTTGGATCGGGTGGAGTTGATGGAGGGGATGGAGTGATCTGTCTGCGTGAGTGGAGGGGATGGGAGGGTGTGTACAGGGAGCAGCGCGACGGAAGACGATATGTTGAGAGGAAAGAGTGCAGCGATGCAAGTATCTGCAAGCCATATTTCACAGCTATGAAGTATCTGTTTGATCACGTTCTGTTCCCTTCCCGTCACATCGTAAAAATGGAGATATCAATTCTGAGCCGAAGGTGTAGCCATATCTCCATATCACCATTCCCATCCAAGAACATCATCGGGTATCGCCTCAAACAAAGGAAAATCACACATATCCATCCCTCCCTTATATCTCACCATTTTCCAAGCAAAGCTCTACCGCCTCGCAGAATCCAATTCCTCAATAGACCGATAAATCCCCTCAAACCCCTGATACTCCAACGGATCGTGCTTAGATCCATACTCGCTCCCCGAACGCACGGATTCGTAGGCAGAAGGCGCTGGTGAAGGGCTAAGCATTCGCAACTCGTCGACGAATACTTCGTCCTCGAGCCCGGAGTCGGATTGCGTGCTATACGCCCCCCTGGAGGATGGGGTAAGCATGTCGGATAGACTTATGACTTGTCTGTTGTTGAATAGCGGCTTCTTATCGCTGTACTGCTCATAGTAATGTACTGACTCGTCGTCGAATAGCTCATCGCCGCCGCAACTAGCTTCCGCGCTCGGCGCGAACGGGAAGAGTAGAGCGATTTCTGTGCCGGCGAAGGCGTCGAATTCTTCGTCTTGGGCTACGATTCCGCGACTTACGCCTAGTTCGTCGCAGAGCCGGTCTACGCTTTCGGCGTCGCAGCCGGGGAAGTGGACGCATAGTGTTGAGCCGACGTAGGTGATGGGTAGATCCCCGAGGGCGGACAGGCGGTTGAGGTCGTTAAGGATGGCGGCTAGGTCTTTGAGGGCCCGCGAGAAGTCGACGGAGAGGACATCGAGGAGGCCGGAGGTGTTCAGGTGGTCGGCCTGCTCCTCCGAGGAGGTTGAGTGGTAGCCCGCGATGCCGGAGAGGGATGTCAAGGCCGTGATGGTTGGGTTTACCGCGAACTCAAGACGGCTTCCCGGTGTGGCGCGGGGGAGGGCGTGGAGTTTCGAGGTCGTCTGTTCTTGCAGGGTGGAGACGGCTTTGTAGCGTTTCTCGCCTCGCGGTCCGTGGCCATCGAACTGCGCTTCGTGGCCTTGGGTGAAGAAGGCGCGGACGGCTTGGGAGACGTTCTGCACGACCTGTGCTTGGCTGGCTGGGGAGTGGGAGAAGTAGCGTGCGCCGCCAACTCCGCCGGATGTGTAGCCACCTGCTGTACGGTTGAGGGTGCCGCCTGTGAGGTTTGGGCGGAGGGTGGAGGCGAAGGGGGCGCGGCCGGCGAATTGGGAGATGCTGGTTGCGACGCGGGATTTGGGGAAGGCGGATCTATCGAAGCGGGCGCCTGAGTGGCCGGTCGGGGAGGTGAAGGTGCGGGTGGTGGTGTTGTTGAGGGAGGCTCGGCCGGTGGAGAACCATCGTGACTGGCTCTGTCGAATGCGAGCGAGAGGGTGGAGAGGTTGCTTGGGGGTGTTGCGGACGAGGACGGGCTCGAGTTGTTGAGTTTGTCCTTGGGCGGCTGTGAGCTGGGTGTCAAGGGCTTTGGCGATGCGGTTGGCCGCTTCTTTCAGGCTTTTGGCGTGCCTTGCGACCAGGCTATGCCAATTGAATGGTAGGGGCGGCATGATGCCGGATGGTGGTGCTCAACACCAAGCAGAGTTGAGTGGCTCGAGAGTGGTTGGTAGTGTAGAGGTTCAAGTTGATGATGGAGTGCGGAGATGGAGAGTGGCGGTGGCGAAGGCCTGGACCCTGCATCGGAATCGAAATGCGGAAGCCGACGTCACGTGGAGGGGCAGTCGCGTTGGCGATCTCGAACACAAGACCGTTGATCTGTTGCTTGAAACCATTTCGTTAAAATCGACAACTATTCGCCATCATGCCCGTCGCAGACGACGACAAACGTAAAGCAGCGCGCGAGACGATCGACATCCTACACGAGATTTCAACACTACTAGTAAGCTTTCGAGAACAACTGCGAACTGATATGGCCCGCTAATCACCCAGCAGAACACCAACCTGGACCGGCACACGCTCTCCTACTGTGTCTCGTTGATCGAGAATGGAGTCAATCCGGAGGCACTTGCGGTATGTTTGAAGACTAACACCTGCATATGCCCACGAACTAACGAAGGCCGCAGAACGTGATCACGGACTTGAGAGCGCAGAACGAGCGGTTCGAGGCCGAGCAAGCGAAGGCGGCTGCTCAATGACCATGAAGCTTGTGTTCTTCTGTTGACGGCTGGGAGAGGCGTTGGAGGCGTTACGGGCATGTAAGATACCCCTGTTGGCGATGCTCTGGTGCGGCTTGTCTGGTGTGTTCTTGGACCAACGAGGAGGAGTGATGCTTGACTATGGAAGTGTCATGAATGGCCTCGATAGTGACAAGCAATCGAACGGTCTGGTAGAAACGCCTGCTGTTTATCCTCAGAGGGAGGCACGAGCCTGAACGTCCCCTGCTTTCAGAGTTACTTATCAGAGTTACTTAAATAACATACACTCACCGTCTATATCGTTCATCATTGAACCACAAATATGCGAAAATAACGATAGAGTAAAGCCTACTCATATTCCGTCTCTACTCCTCGGCCTGCACGGGCCGAATTCATTTCTCGAAACAGCTCCCCTCGATCCAAAATTATTTCTATAACGTTCACCTCTGATCGCAACATTGCGATCTCTTCTTCACAACCCATTGCCGCCACAATGGTCAAGAAGAAAGGCGCCGCGCAACCCGCGCCATCCACCCCGGACCCAGCGGGCTCGAGTCTAGTGATATGCAGGAACAAGTAAGTACGTGACCCGATCGTCAGCCCTACCGGACACCTGCATGTGATACAACCGACTTCCTAACATTGCCTCTCACACCTAGACACTGGCGCTATATCTCCTCCTTCCATGGACCATGGCTTCAACTACCCCCCGAAATCCTCGACTCGCTCGCCCACCAGAACTACACCATGCCTGCCCCTCGCCTGGTCGACCCAGCTGTTTTCTACGATGTCGTCAAGATCCGGAAGGCGGTGGATGAGGCTGCGCAGGATAGTGTGCGCGCTTCGACGGGGGTCAGCAATACGGGGATGAATGGGCGCATGGATTATCTGGGTACTAGTGGGGGACCAGGGAGTACCTTGAGCAAGGAGAGGATATTTAAAATCCGGCAGAAAGCGGTGAAGTTGCTTGCGAAGGCTTTTGCGCTGGATGAGGTGGCGGCGAGTGTGGCGACCATGCAGGCGACGAGTACGGTGGAGGATGTGGGGGAGATTGTGCTGAAGAGGGAGCAGGGGAATATTGGTATGTGGATGCATGAAAGTTGAAGAGAGGTTGGAAGTGGAAGAATGCTGACAGGGTGAAGATGCCAAATACGTGCACTTCTTCCACGAGAAGATTCCCAGCAGGGCCATGGAGCAGTACACGCCGCTGGATCCGTTGACGGAAATTATATCTTCATTGCCGATGGAACAACAGGCACCACCTTTACGGACGAGAGCGCTGGTACAAATCTTCAAACAACAATGGGAGGGAGCTGCTGCGGATCTCACACATGCGTTGCGGATCACTGAGGAGCTGAAACGCTTGCACAAACCCAATCAGCAGCAACTGGAGCTCGCCAGCAGGATGCGCGAGGAGCAAGACGCCTGGAACAAGAGCCACCGCGACTGGAGATCGGTTCCACAACTCAAAGAGGAAGACCAACCCAAAAGCTTGGAAATGCAATTGTACTTCAATCGTGCTGGTGTCTACCTCACTATGGCATGTCAGAGCGTTCACGCTGCGTTAGATGGCTTGCCGGAGTACCTAGCTGCGCAGGAAAACGGCGAGACCAACGGCGTGGACGCGACAGCACAGGAAGTTCGACTCGAAGCGCGGAAGAAAGTCAAGACATACGCCAAACGCGCGCTCAAGGACTACTCTTCCTTCCTGTCCCACTTCGACTATACGCCTGGCCTACCCTTCGAAATTACGAATGAAATCATGCGTCGCGTCTACGACCTTGCTAATGGCAACAAGACCCAGACGCCGCTACCAAAGAATCGGCTCGTCGAACTCGGCGACTCTGACGAAGACACCGACCACTCAGAACAGGACCCAAACACCTCTTCCGCTCTGATAAAGCATCAGAAACCATCCAAAACCGACCCCTTTGAACGCACCGATGACGGCTGGCCACGCTTCCCCTCACCACAAATCCACCCAGCCAGTGCTCTCTTCGCTGAGAAGCCACCATCAGACCTTCCGCCTTTCCCCAGCGCTGCAACAACAGAAGCCATGCTCAACAACGATCCCCTCGCAGAAGCTTTCGGCTCCCGCGAAGCCGTCACCTACCACCCCCTCCTCACCGACGCTCTCCACAGCCTCCTCCTCGCCCACGCACTACTCCAAACCAGCCCAACCGAACTCCTCCGCCACGCGCATAACGCTGCCCGTCTAGCAAGAATCGCAGACGGCTACCCCATCTTCCAAGCCGCCCGCAGCCCCGCCCGCGCCGACTGGATCGAAGTCCTCCGCAGAGCGAACAACTGGCTCGGCCTCTCCGTCCCGTGGCAAAAGCTCTGCGCCCCTGCGCCTCTGCCCGATGCGGCGGGCGGCTGGGCGAAGGACGCAGCGAGTGCGAGTGCGAGTGGCTCTGCGTTGGCGAAGCGGGGAGGAGGGAAGGAGGTTGTAGGGACGAACGCGAATGGGAATGGGAAGGTGTATGGCGCGGAGACTGCGGAGCAGAAGCGCGAGCGGATTAAGCAGGAATCCATCATCGATGCCCTTAGTGATGACAGGGTGGTGGATGAGGAGAGTTTCCAGAAGGCGGTAAGGGCGAGGGAGAGGAGGGCGATGGAGGATGAGGAGGGGATTTCTGGGCCGTTGAAGGATAAGGATGTCAAACTCATCAAGGACGCCAGCACGACTAATGGCACGGATGGGAAACACGCTACTGTATCCGACGAACCCGAACCAGCGTCTGCGACGAAGGAGCATCCGGCCAAGGAAGGTGGGAAGAAGGTTCCGCAGACGCCTAAGCAAGAGCCTAAGCCTACGCCGAAGCGTTGGGCGCAGGATGAGCGGGCGAAGGAGTATCCGATTTCCACTGATCGCGCGGAGGCGGTTGCGAGGTGGATTAAGGAGGCGCCGCTTACATTGGGTGGTGCTGGGGCGAGCAAGAAGAGGAGACCGAAGAGGAAGCCGACTACTGGTGTTAAGAGGTTGGGGACAGAGGTTAGTGAGATGAGTTTGGAGGATGGTGTCGACTGAAGTGATGGTCCTGAAAGGGCTATCAAGGTGAACCTGCAGTGGGTAGCGATTGTTACTCCGTGTTAGATTGAGGATACTGTAGTGGTATTTGGTAGCCACCTCACCTCACTTCTGAGATCAGCTGTTGATCACACCCACCCATCACAATGCCACTTTCTGGTGTAATCTGACTGCGTTGGACCAAGGCCCCAGGCGTGTTCTTCATAGTCATACAAATATCTACACGTCCAGGACGCCAACACAAGCGCTGCAGTACGCTCACAAACATCGCATATATCAGTCATCCACATTGCTTGGTGTTCCCTTTCCGCCAGCTAGATCAGAAATCCCTAAAATGCCCATCCACCTCCCGTTGACCCATCTTCATCCTGCTCACCATCGTATTCCCACTCCCATTCCCATTGGTGCCATTCGCATTTGCATACCCAGCGCCGTAGGCGCCAGTGCCGTTGGTGCCGCTGGTATCAGGCCGCTGCCCTTCCCGCGAACTGCGCATGTAATCCGCATACATCGCATTCGGCGTATCGCTCCTCCCGCCTGGCGACACAGGGCCGAGATCGATGGCGCTGGGAGCTTTCGCTGCTCCGTTCGCGCCGCCGCCGTGGAGGAGGTGCGCGGGTCCGCGGCTGTTGCTGCGGCTCACACCACCACCTCCGCGAGCGCTCGCGTTGCTCGCACTCGCCGCGCTACCTTGGCGGTTCAACAGGCCGGTAACCTCCTCGTTTTCGACTAAAACGACCATCCACACCCCGACCTTTTCGTCGCTCCCGAGCATAGGCGTGCAGTGGATCCAGCGCGGTTTGCCGTCGCTCTCTCCCCCATTCACGTTGCCATTAGAGTCCCTTTTCGTGGTGTGAAGCCAAGGTACTTTTGCAGTCACCGAATTCCCGCTCTGGAAAGCATCCAAGATCCCGTCTTTAAGGTGCTGAGGCCCGCCAATCCGATCGAGCAGTTTCGTCTGCAGCAACCCAGGAATCCGGAGCGTAGGCGAGGTAAACGTTATCCGTAACGAAGGGTACGGTCGCACGAGCAGGTAATTGCGATACACGCCTGGCAAGCGCCCGGAGCGGCCGAGCCCAGCGTCTGGCCACATGGACCGGGACTGGGACACGCCTTCTGTATCGTCCATGCTTAGAATCCGGCGGCTATTTGGCCGTTTCTGCTGCTGCTGCGATTGCACGCGCACGGGGGTGGAGTGGCCGGACCCGGGGTTACTGTTGCTGGCGCTGTTGCTTCGCTTCATTTTACTGGAGACGAAGTCCGTTTCTGGCTCACTAAGCATCTGCCCCAGCTCGCTGAGCAAATTCATCGGATCCCGGGTGCCGTTGGCGTGGGATCTGCTGTTCGTGCGATCTTGCGCGAGGAGTTTGGAGAAGGAGTCGAGGCCTTTGCCTTCTTCTACGAGCGGTGAGACGTCGATTTGCGCGCCGAGGTAGTAGCGGACTTCGCCTTTGTTGTCGTACATTGGCGCCAGCAACAAGAGGTTCATGAACGGCGTCCCGTCGCGACGGTAGTTGAGGATCGTTTCGCAGAGCTCTTCGCCTGCTGTCAGGGCTTCGGCCATGCGGCGCACGGTGGCTTCGGAGGTTTTGGGGCCTTGGAGGAAGCGGCAGTTGCGGCCGATCACGTAGTCGCGGCCGTATTGGGTGGTGTTGTAGAATTCGTCGGAGGCGTAGACAATGGGGTTGTCGGGGAGGGCGGGGTCGGTGATGCAGTAGACTTCTGCTAGGTTGGGTATGAGGTCTTGCATGGCTGGGATGGCGTTCCCGGTTATCGTTCTGACCAATGTCTCCGTGACTACCGCTGTGATGCGGTGGGTAAGGTATGCTGGCAGCGCTTCGTCAATCAGCTCTTGTGCGATCGCTCGTGATTTTGCGTCGAAGGCCTCGTCGACTGATGCAGCAGCGTATGGAGCTTCGCCTCGAGGAGCAGGGATGTGGTCTGCGATGGCATTGGCATATTCGACAGCTGTAATAGCTTTCTTTGCTGAGATGTAATGTTGGAGTGTTGAAGAGTACTGAGGTCTGTATTGCTCCAGGAACTGTATGAAGCGTGGTCCAGCATTCTGATCGCGTATGATGAAGTCTAGGTGAGCGTTCGAAAAAAAGCGAACACCCAGCTCCTCCACATTCGCATGATTCTTGGATGGTGGAGGAGGCTTCAGATCGTAGTCGCCAGGCTCATCCGACCCTTGTGTAGTGGGTTCCGTCTCGTACTCTTGCTGGCCATCCGAAGCGAAGTACAACCCCGACTCGCTGGCGGAGCCATTGCCAGACATTGGTCCTGAAGGAGCTCCGAACAACTGCTCTCGATTGTCTTCGTACGACGGCCGGTAGTCGCTCTCAGGTCGTTTCGGGTATGGTTGATAGTCGTCTTGCGGCAATATATCCGAAGGTGCGAAGGTCGACTGGGGTCTGTGTTGCATACGCTGAGAGATATTCCTGACCGCGAGAGTGGCGCGCGAAGCTCCTTCGAAGCTTCGCACGTCTGCGTCACTCATCTCTACTTCATGCACCTCCGGGCATGAACCCGGGAACTAGCAGAGACAATGTACCTTTAAAGCTTAAAGAAAAGTGGTTGTGTGGGTTCAGGACCATGCACAATGGGAGTAATGAATCATGCAAGAAAGGGAAGAGGAACCTACCGAGCCGCTGATGTAGTTCTAGTTGCGAGATCCAATGCGCGCGTCGATCTGTCTGCGGCATCCCAGCAAGACTGGAGATCCAGATCGCGCGTCTGTTGGTGGTTGTCGCAGAGCTTCGAAAATAGTGCAAACGACTCACGTCATCCCGTGCGATGTGGCTGGGAAAGGCGTTCGTCCCGTCTTGCCGTATCGACGCTTTGCCTAGAGTGGTTGGACATGCGCTGCTGCTTCTCCGGGACCTGCAGCTATACGCTGTTGCGTCGATACCAGGCTCATCGTGACAGTTGCCAAAGGTGTACTGGACGGCATGGCAAGAGGCTGGTCGCGCTACCAACGTGTTGACATCGAGCTCGATCCAGTCCAGCTCCCAATCGTACAGCGCGGCAATACGGGCACCTAGTCAGCATCAAACAAGTGGAGGCATCGTAGCATCAGAGACATGCACGTCTTGCTTCTGAAGTGTCAATGCAAGGCGCGACGATACAGACAAGGAGGTAGGCAGGCTCACACTTCACACTTTTAAGCACGCTCCGAGCCCCAGACATGGCAGAGCCACGAAGATCCTATGCCTCCCACCCAGTGGTGTCATATGGGCGGCACACGGAGTTGGGCGGCTTTACGCCCTATACGCTACCGCAATACAGAAGTATAAGGTAACTATGGAATGTTGGTAGCTCTTTCGAGCTCGCAATCACTCTGCCACAGCGAACATGCCTTTCCAAATCTCCCCCCTCCTCGAGTCCGACACCGCCGCCTTCGCGCGCGCGGAAGCCGCAGCTGCCGAGAACTGGCCCTACGCCCAAGCCATGAAGACGGCCGGGACCCCACGGCACATCTTCGTTGAGGAATGGGCGCGCAAGCAGATTGGTGCGGACAAGACTGTGCACTGGTTGAAAGCCACCGATACGGAGACCGGGGAGCTGGTGGGTGCGGCTTTGTGGAAGATCCCGGATGGCGGAGCGGCAGAGATGGGGCAGGCGGACGTGCCGGTGCAAGCTACAGCGCTGACGCCTGCGGATAAAAAAGCCGATGCTGGAGGTATAAGGCATAATGGCGGTAGTCCCGATGAGATGGAGGATATGGGAGGCAATGCTGCGCTCTTCGCCTCAACAGAGAAGATGTGGAGGGCGTTTGAGGCTGAATATATCGGTACTCGGCCGTACGCTCGTAAGTCAGGTCCTGTAATTGCACAACACCAAGTACCGTTTGGAACAAACCTTACAGCTTCTCACTCCTCATAACAGTGCTCCAGCTCCTCCTCACGCACCCCGACCACCAACGCCGCGGGGCCGGGACGATGCTCGTGCGATGGGGCTGCGAGCGTGCTGATGCGGCTGGTCTGATGTGTGCGCTCAGTTCTTCCGCCGCGGGACAGAAGGTCTACACGCAGCAGGGCTTCGAAATCGTGGTGGAGGAGGAATACGACTTGAAGCCATATGGTGTTGACGCGGTGGAGGTGAGGAGGCGGATGATTCGGCCTGCGAAGAGCGCAGCTCGATAAGGACTAAAGGATTGGTCTTGAGGGCGGTGCTCTGAGTGGGGATTCTCCAAAGCTCTGGATGGAATCCGAAGACAGAAAGTACAGGCTATAGCACTGTAACATGCGTCTAGCTTCGAGACTATATTGACATGCTTGTGAGTGTATAGATACTTCCGGGCAGCTAGTAGTTGAACCGCAAACGCCGAACAACGAACCGCTCTTCTTTCAGGTCGTTCATTGGGACTTTTGCAAGTCTACCAATGATGGTTTTGCCATCTAGGTTTTCAAATTCGTGGGTATCTCAAATACTATGTTCACTCAAGCGTGCATGCACAGTAATCGCATTTTGCGAGGTGCAGCCATCACTAAGCATCGACAAGCTATCGCATCAGCTACAAGCTCTGCTCGGGCCGGCACTCTGTTTGTTGTTGCGACAGTGCATCGTGTCGAAGCATGCAGCAATGGCGCGAGGGAATGACAAATGATCAATGGTGATAGGTTGGTCGGGAGTTTGCTCAGTAAGACGGTTGTAGGCCTCCATGTGATGGAAAATATAAAGATTGACGGTTGACCAGAGCAACTGAATTGTGAAGCTTGTTGAAAGTCCACAAAGTCTTGAAGGCCTTGGGTTACTGACAGAGCCGATTGAAACCTCTCAAATTTCTTCGAGATGCCTCTCTCACAAGATCCCAGTGTGAATGAGACAGCAGGTGCTCTGGTCAAGACGCTTCAAGGAGCTTTTGGCACACCAGCAGGCTATCGTCCAGGCAAGTCTCACCTACCTCTCTACCTCTGCTCAACACACAGCGCTAACGAACCACAGCTCACGCCAAAGGCCGCCTCACCAAAGGCACCTTCACCCCAACCTCCGAGGCAGCCTCCCTCTCGACCGCTCCCCACTTCAACAATGCCTCCACCCCAGTACTCGTCCGCTTCTCCAACTCAACCGGCATCCACGCCATCCCGGATACAGATGCCAACGCCAACCCGCGCGGCATGGCCACTCGTTTCCTGTTGAGTGAGGACGGCCACAAGCACACCGACATCGTCTGTCACAGCACCGCGTTCTTCCCTACCCGGACTGGTGAGGGCTTCTTGCAAATGCTCGGAGCCCTTGGCTCTGGCACGATCGGCGAATTTCTGGAGAAGAACCCGTCCGCGAAAGCCTTCGTGGAAGACCCGAAGCCGGCGCCGGAGAGCTTCGCTACGGAGAAGTACTTTAGTGTTACGGCGTTTAAGCTGATTGATAAGAGTGGGAAGGAGAGGTTTGTCAGGTATCGGATCACGCCTGATGCTGGTTTCTCGACCCTCTCGGATTCGAACCTTGCGGCGAAATCTAAGGACTTTTTGTTTGAGGAGCTGCAGGAGAGGTTGGCCAAGGGTCCGGCATCGTTCAAACTTCTGGTACAGGTCGCCGAGGAGGGCGATGTAACGAATGACAACACGAAGCACTGGCCAGAGGATCGGAAGCAGGTCCAGCTTGGTACGATCAAGGTTGAATCGATTGAGGAGGAGGCACAGAGTAAGAAGGAGCAGAAGCGGATTATTTTCGACCCGATTCCCAGGGTTGAAGGTGTGGATGTGAGTGACGACCCGTTGTTGGATATGCGAGCTGCGGTGTACCTGATCAGTGGGAGAGAAAGAAGGGCGGCCTCGAGCACTGCATGAAGAAATGGTGTGCTGTCAGTGTAGCAAACAACCCAAGGTGGGACAAGGCTGACTTACACAACCGCTAAGTAACAACTGAGCTCGAAGGGCATGTTCAGTGGTGACGGCTAGACCAGTAATCTGCGGTTGCGCAGCATTTCACCTATATCGGAGCTATATCATGTTGATTTGTGATATGTTAGTACACCTTTTCGTCGAGACACTATCGCTCTGGAGTAAGCCCGCTCAAACGCTTCTGATGAAGCGTTCATCGAACTGCGAGCATGTGTCATGTTCTCGCAACCTGTAATCCGCGAAGCAAGGCAAACAGTCCATTGGCTTGTCGAGAATGATCCCCGTGCCCCGTGCCCTGTGTCTTGTTGTGGTCTGAACGTCGAACGGATCAGACTTCGAGCCAGGGTTTTCGCTCCTGCAGTACCCGGTCATGACCACCTAAAATTGTCCTCCCAACCGTGCGTTTCGACTTAACGATACCTGCAGCTTTTTCGTCTGGTATAGCAAGCCAGCGATGTCAGCGTTTATGCAAATTCTTAGCCCAGCATACGCCAAACTCGGCGTCCTGGATTCGATCATCTTCACTGCCTCATCGGAGCGCCCTCAAAGGCGTACAATGACAGGCTTGACAACTCGCGCGATTTCTCGAGCGCTGTCACACCGTCCATTCCAACCAGAGCGTCACGTCGAGTCTTTCGACATCAACTCATGACGTTCAAGGTCCGCTCTTTGATGTCCGTTCATACACTTGCAGCGACCTCTATGCAAGGAGGCCCGCCCGGCTGTTTGGGTGTTTTGTGCTCATCTAGTTTTTTCTTCTCAATATCATCCAGCTTACGTGGTTGAGAGAACGTCAGCCTCCTCAGGCCGGCCACGAGTGACTCCTCTGGTTCTGTGGGTTCGTTCGCTTTTTGGTCTTTGTCGATCATTTCGACAACGGGGTGTTCGCCTCCCAGGATACAAGCAATTAGCTCTTTCGGGTCGGTGAGGGCGAGGCGAGCCAGGCCTCCTGCAATGTCCTTCGCCCGCGTAGAGTTGACTTCGTCGTTGTCAAGGTCAATCATCTCGACTATCTTGTGGTTCTCGCCGAGTTGGTTGGCAATTGTTGGCTTAACGGCATCGATGACGTCCCCAGGGCTGTCATAGTTTGCCGCCTTTCCAGTTCTGGGTACCACGACGCCCTTTGTGGGCTGAGACTGCCCTTGAGCTACGGCGGAGATAAGCCCAGTTGGAGAAGACGCGAGTTCCGCCAACCAGACTAGAGAAGTGAAAGCTCGATTAGTCCGTGCGCGGTACATACCTACTCAGGACCACTTACTGTTGTAGTCGGCAATCAAAAGATCGTGCTCTCTGCGCATGTGGTATTTCCACTGGTCTACGTTCCTGTATCTTGCTGGCTTCTCAGCACAAGTGTCATAGCTGCAGCCATGAGTAAGCAGTTCGTCATGACTGCGCAAGTGTTTGGTGTAGGTGTCCCTGCGCATGAAATTCTTGTTGCAGCCTTCTTGGTCGCATCTCCAAGGCCGATGGCGTTCATGTGTGGCATGCTCCTCAAGGTCCCTTCCCGTAGCAAAGGTCTCCGAGCAGTCGGGACATCTGTTGCTGAACTCGGTGGAGTGGTATTGGTCATCTGCCTGAGCAAGTTCTTGGACAATGGGAGCTGTGGAGCCAGTAGATTCGTCGTCGGGGGCGCTGCCGTTGTGATACAATGGCGCATTCATAGGTAAAGCCTCGGAGCTGTTCGAACCATGAGATCCAAGCATGAGGTATTCCTGCCGGACTGTGGCTGTGGACATCTCCATGGGATCAACATCACTCGTTCGTGAAGAAGTAGTGCTTGGTGTGGACCACAGTGTGAGAGACAAGCCGTTCTGGCCACAAAGATTCATTCCCTCGTCCATCCCGGAGGGCAAATCGTACGTAGAGCAATCTATGTTCGCGTCGTCCCAGTCTACGTTCGCGTCGTTCCAGTCTATGTGCATCCCGTTCCAGTTCCGGTCGTCCCCGTATACATCGGTTAAACCCCCCTCCCACATCCGTGGCGATCCTGCCACTTCTGCGGTCATCTCTACCATTGACGAGAATTGAAAGATAGAAACGAAGCTGGGACGAATGAACTGGGCGACAACCTCTTGTCAATTTTGAAAGATGAAGCGGAAGCGCAGACAAGTGAAATGGGAGGCAACCTGTTTTCATCAATCTGTGAGAGTCACCTCTACCACTATGGGTGCATTTGCCATTCCGGTCGTATGCCTCATCAGTCCTCGGAAAACGCAGTCGACGGCCACAGCATGTCCGACAGTTACAGTTGAGCCTACCGTCCAGCTTGCCTTGGTGCACCTTCACATGTGTTTGATTCCTTGAAGGCTTGACTGCGGTGTTCCTGTTGTGCATTTGGCCTTTGCCCTTTGGCCATAGGCTGCCGTGGAATCCGAAATGCATTTAGTGTGGCTCCAGCCCAGACGAGACCGAGACGACGTGTTCGAGGTCGAACTTACATACCCCAACTAGTTCTAACGGGGCTGCCAAGCCGGTTAAACGGTTTCTGAGTACCTCACTCTCTCGACATCGACAAAAACTTCCGCGGATAACGAGAAGAAAACAAGTTGAACTATCGCAAATTAGTCTATCGACCTGGATTGGAAGGTCTTATCGACTCTGAGCATACTCAAAATATCAACAACACAGTCGTCAAAGGGTCGAGTACGAGCAAAGCCTTTCGATGGCCCACACCATCCGTCCTCCACCGTGAGAAGAACACCACAGCTGGCTCAAAGCTACCGCATAAGATCCACCAGCATGTACCGTTCTCGCTCACCTACGTGGCTCCAATAGCCTGCGACTTTCGTGATTCTTCAAGAGCAACGCTGGTGGGGTGCACACGCTGGCGTTGTTGTATGCAACAAGATGCCGGCTTTTTGTGAGAAGTACTACCTCATTGCTATTTCTGTTCGTGCATCTGGACTGTCGAAACAACGTGACCAGACAGGCGCTGCGAATTCGTGCCTGTTCCCGCGCAGTGACAACAGATGACAGGTCCAAGGAACATGTGCGTCCTGTTTGCCATTGTCTGGACAAAGGACCTGCCCCTGAGCTGCGAAGGCGGACATTACTTTGGACGACACGGCGATGACGACTGAACCTCTGATTTCTGACAAGTAGGCATTGAGTCCTCCTACAGCACCGTCCTCGGCCCAAATTTCAATCACTCTCCATGACTTACACAGCAGCTACTCACGGGCCTACACGGGTAATCGGAGGCTAACCGCCACAGGATTACTCCAAGCTACCACGACAGCAGACTCGACCCCTTCCCCACCACAATCCACAATCCGCAACCGCAACATACACTTGACCAAATCAAAACCTATATGCGCTGTCCGTCTCGAACCATGGTCGGGCCTGACGGTCTGCAGGTCCTGGAAGAAGCTGTAGGCACGATGTTGTGCTTAGGAGATGTGCTACCAGCCAAATCTGCGAACTCTTATATTTCCGAGCAGCTCTTAGAAGCTGATTCATGCCAGAAATGACAATCGATCAAATCCTCACTAGAAACACCCAGTCGCTCTTTATTCTCTACCGTCCAAACCACTCCCACACTCGCTACATCTAGCATACATCTTGGACACCAACGTCTCAAGCCAGTCTCTACCTACATTGTGAGTCGACTACGCCGACCAACCAGACGAAGTTGACGCCGGCGGCTAGCAAACAGCCCAATGGCGCAAATTCATCAGACGCAGCAAGTACCTCCGGCAGTGGCAGCTGCTCCAGCAGCGCCAGCCACACGGTGTAAGTCAATAATGTTGTACGGACCTTTAACTGACCTAAACTGACGTGTCATATGCAGCTCTTACCAACGTCTTCGCTGTGGTCCAGAACGTGCTGAATGCGGATCGGCCCTTCAACTATGAGAATCCAGTGGTGAATCCAGCGCGGCAACTGCATGCCAACCTGACCATGGCCGATGCGGACCGACTTTTCCCGGCAGTTCAGGGGTCTCCACCGGTGTCTACCGCACAGCATACTGGGAGCCCACAGGTCGCCCACGACGCGCTGAACCTGTCAGCTGCTAGCCTCCCTCAGCCGTTGATCGCCATCGGGAGCTGGATCAGAGAACCTATTCAGATCGCTACAATGCATTGATTCCTCAGCGACCCGGCGCTGTAGCTTCACCCACGACGATCCGAAGGTCCAGGGTGGTATTGATTATTTCCCTTAGGGCTCGGGACATCTACCAGGCTGGCAGGTCTGATGCCAGGCCATAATGTTCATACCACTATCCAATGGACCCGGACGCACAATTTCCTTGATGTTGGACAGCTTGCATCCAACTTCACCACCAGGAACCCCTTGTTCTAAGACCTACGCTCTGGAAACTTCGGAACTATCCCCTGACTTGCCACTCGACACTCAACGCCCTACCGCGCCTTAATTACCGCAGCACAAGTCTACGAGAGGCAGCTATCCCGAAACGTCTGCGTGGCCCACGCGTGTTCGTTATGCGAAGAACGACGAAGTCAGGGCGCCCGTCGGCATGCTCTGCTCTCGCTGCTTCAGCGGCATTCCAAACGCTATACGTCGTCACAAGAGATATTGTGGCAGGCCCTCGGCTTTATCGGCGTTCCTTTCATAATACTCTACGATGAAAATCTCCTTACTTCGGTCACTCGAAGGATGGGTTCATCCTGCCAACACGATTTGGCCATCGCTTACGCACGTCTCGTTCCTATTGATGCTTCCTTTGGGCTCTTTCCTTCTTCACTGCACCCACCAACAGCATACAAGTGACTCCGCGGATCTCACGCACAGCATAGCGAATTGGCTGGCTACATACACCCAGGGCCAAATGGGCGAGCATGGTGGTTGTCTGAGGTACACTGTCCAAGGTGCACTGCTGGTCGATGGAGATCGTCTGCATGAGAGCACCATGCATCGTACAATTGTGCTTACCATTCCTTTCCATACAAGTAGGATACCAAAGGCATCTTGACAAATATGTCAAACGAGCAGAGGTCCTCCTAGCTATACTTGCCGGCTATCACAGACGACTTGAGATCTGCTCAATCGTGCTTTCGTGCATTTCACTGTATCCTTTCTCAATCAAATCACTAGTCCAGATCTTCACTCCATCACATCGTCACCACGAGTTTCCACCCCAACATACTGACATAACTACCTCCAGACTACGGCAACCAGGGCAGCTTTCGGCAATGCGTAAGCCGTCCGCCAGTACATAACGGATCCTGCCAGGCGCTCCGCCATAAGAACCCATTTGCTGCTCACAGGTGCGTTGCAAGTCGACCGGACCACCAAGAACATGAATGTACTGCTCTCTCCGCATCAGCAGTAACGTACACAGCCCGTCAGCAACATGAAGTCTGCACAATCTCAAAGCGTAATAATCTATCTGGCAGGCTATACTGTAAGTGAGCATGTGCTGCAAAGCAATGGAAGCGCGATGGTCCTTCCATTCGGTCGCGCTCATGCAATGTTGCTCAGCCCAACTTCCGGGTTGGTAGCTAGTGAAGTTACATACCATTGCTCTTGTTCACCACACTTATGCAACGACCTTGCCATATCCTCCTCTCCGTTCCACGCAGTGAAGCTAAGGTACCACGGGTCAGTCCATGGTGCTATTTGTAAGAGATCCGCTGAGCACGACCTATGGTTGACGTCTGCTTTTCACGACAGCGACCAAGCGAGATGCGTCCAGTGTTATGCTCCCATGATCCGACTAATTGGGATGCTGTACCAGAATGACAACGTGGTCAGGAACACATGCACTGCGCTTGCATGGGCGATACAATGGACCGAACTGCAAGGGCGTGACGCCGCGGTCGGTTTACCTTTATTTGGTCCGTACAAAGACATCTCCGGACGTCTTCACTCGATCGAATGTTGGTGCAGGACGAGAATGCCGTGTCCAACTGCAGCAGGTTGCATTTGTAGAACAACACGCAGCCTAGAAGTCTGTTAGCGAGCCATGCTCCTTGTGAGCAGGTTTGACGCCCGAATTGCACAATCGTCGTGAGAGTCTGCTTGTTGTAGTTTTGGTTTCGGTTTGTTACAGCAGTCGAGGACAATCGATTGATGAGATTGGAGGTGACCGGAGCTGCTCTGACCTTCTTCCCACACCTCTCGTCGAGCTCTAGGACTGGAAGAAGCCATACAGGCCTAGCAGATAGTGTCATGCAGGTGCGTTGCACCACTGTGCGGGCTCAACATGCACCTCTGTGATTCGACCGCAGCTGGATACAGCACATCTAACTCGGAGAAGTGACTCTCACAGGAATTCTAGAGTATCGATGAAGTGACTGCAAACCGGATGGTGGGTGGCGTGAAGGAGTGAGCACAAGAGAACTCGTTGTCATTTAAGCCGAGCACATTGTGCCCAAGCTTCCCGTATAATGTTTGATCTATCGTTGCTTCCAGTCGCAAAAACATGGCTAAAAGCACGCAAGAAGAATCGAAAGCTCCGAAACGCCGGCGGTCCCGCGTGTGGTAATCAGTCCATGGATCAGAGACCTTGAAGGGGCAGGGATTCCACTGGCGAAGCTCGCGATGAGCTGTCATAGTCGAAAGCAGAGGCCACACACATGGCGAGGCGTTCAATATCCGGCTGCTTGCCAGTGCGCAGCTGATGCTCGATGTGCTTAACCACAGCGTGATCTGAGCCTAATTCCTTACTCGCCCTAGAAGCAATATCGCGGACTGACTTTGCGATCTTTTGCGTGGACTAGATCAATGCTCAGTGGAAATCAACAGCCTAGCAAGTGAGTTCGCTCTAACCTCGTCGTATTCCGGCTTCCTGCGCTTGACGCTATCCCCATAGTGCGGTCCTAAGGCATGCGGATGATGGGTACGCAAGTGCTGATTGTAATGGTCCCTCCGGGCGAAACTCCTGGGCCGATCAGTCCGCAGGCAATGTTCACACTGCAATTGGGTCACATCCTTGTGGGTAGCTTTGTGTCGCAGGAGAACATCACGCCGGCAGTATGTCTTCTCGCAACCGGGCGATGGACATCGGTAGGATCGATGGTTCGACTCAACAGCGTGCTTCTCAAGTTCCTTCCCGTTGGTAAAGGACTCTGAGCAGTGCGTGCAGGTCTGTCGTCCGATGGAACTCTGGGCTGAGTAGGATCCATACCATGCCGGTGAGATTGATCCTTGCGATCCTACGGAGTCGATCTCTTGAGCCAATGATGGTGCCCGCGGTGGAGGCTCGCCGCCGCGCTCGGACCAGGATGGCATCGAACCTTGTGTGACGTCGACCTCACCCCATCTCGACTCCAGGAATGGATACAAACTGTCCACTGGACCATCCACTGGCTCCCCGGAAAGAGTATCTGGCCTGGAATCTTCGAACGATGGTCCGAAAAAGTCCCAAAAGTCGGCGCTAGAGGCAAGCTGGAAGGGATCCCCGTGGTCTGCCTTGATCGTCACCTCCTCGAGCCCGCCGGCTGCTGGCCAGCGACAACGAACATAATCATCGTCGATGGGACAAGAGACGTCCGACAAAGCGGTGGTGCTCATATCAAAAAGCCTTCATGATGGACGAGACAAGTAAGAGGGAGAAGAACTTATATGCTCTCGGAAACCAGCCTGGCGCCCTACTGGAGCCACCTCAGCTCACCTGATAGCCTTTACGACCTGTATCGATAGCGGCAATTACTACACGTTGAAGAGATCCTGATGACCAGCTGGATCGGATCTCGAGGAAATATACATGCATACATGCAACATATGCGCCTGCGACATGGCCAATCACGACCTGCAGCTGGCCCAAGACTCCCACGCCTTTTGCCCGGGTTCGTTTTGCCCGGTTTGGCCTCGAACCCTTTGGCCCATAGGGTATATGAGCAGCGGATTCGTTGCAGGAGCAACAGCGTCTTCTGCGAAGGGGCGCTTTCACAGTTTGCATTGCACCAGGTCAACTGTTTTCATCTGGCGCGTGCCGCGCCCTCAGTGCTGGACTGAAGCTTGCGACTCCTCGTCAAGCTTGGCGTTGACGACCAAGGCAAATGCGACCCTTCGAACAGCTCGGCAACCCTGCTGCATTCTCGTTTCTGCGAGTATGTCGGCGTCGACAGTGACGGAGACTGCATGCGACCCCTCCTTCACAGCATCACCACGAATGAACATGCTACGCTGGAGAGGTCAGGAGACCTGCGACTGGAGCTACTGCAACATTTGGACTAAGTATGATTTTGCAACAGGGAAGAGCTGCATGCTCGTCCGGGTCAACAAGCTGATTCGACCGCGCATGACCTCCAACCGAGGAGCAAGGAAGCATGGGGATCTCGATCGATCCATTGGTTGTGTCATGGCAAGCTGCAACTCGAACAAGCACGACCGGCGCGTTCACGAGCGCACCGGTTTAGTCGACCCTCGGAGCTCTTTCCATGGGCCGGCCGAGCTGAGGATGCTTTGACTCTATCGCTACAGCTTCCACCTCAGCATTCACTTGGTGGTGGGGACAAATTTGGCGTCTATCATCTCCTTCACGGACAGGGTACAACGACAGCCCTCGGCCAAACCCGTGGGAACGTTCTGTTCTTATTGTGACGCTCAATTACGAGCCAACGCTGGTAGAAGCTTGCCGGGAAAGCGGCTCATGCTGGTTTGATACGCCCGTGTCTTCCCCCGCCTGTCACGCGGTCTCCAACCTTGCAATGGATCCGTACTGACTTACCTGGGGATCGCGAAGTCTCGGCAACCCCCGAGCGCAGTCGAACGGTGTACCATTGCTTCGCTCTGTGATTGCCAACTGTGTTTCGAAACCTGCCCGATTTGGCTTCTCGCATTTGCATCATTTGCCACACGAGTGCCTGCCGGACCATGTTGATTCCAAAGACAACGACTAGGTCCTGTGCGAGACGGGTAGGTAAGCACGTCGGTGGCAGCGACAACCCTATAACCCAGAGCCGCTTGTGGTGCCCTCTCGGTATCTGCCAGTGTCGATCGATGACTTCGTCCAACACTTTTCCATCTTTATCTCACCAGCCCGTCCTACTTATTTCCTGACGTATAGCCACGTTCCTATATTCTACCATAGAGAGTCTACAACTCAATCACGCCCTTCAAATTATTCTGTTGCTTCCCTCGCACCTCGCAAGCACATTTACTGCACTCCATCTCCAAGCATATCCACACCGCTCACAATATCAGCGCTCGACCTACATAATGTCGAGCTCCATCGCGAGTTCCCACAGCCGTCGGTCCTCCGAGACGCGATCTGCTGCGAGTCTGTCTATGCTGGCGAAAGCATCATCCAGCGACAACGATTCCAGTTCCAGCGCTGTTCCATCACTGGACTATGACTGCGTGACTCGCTCAGGAAACAGCTCGGTGTCGTCGCGCTCTCGAGACCCCGAGACCACGACACTAGGGCCTATCTACGAGCCAGCACTTCTGCCCACCGACGACCTCGCCGATATCCCTGATCTAGCTCTTGCCGAAGCCACAGGAGGCGTTCGCGACCGACTCAGTATTCTCAACCTTGCTCTTCATGGTATATTTCCGGCTCTAGCAAGCCATAGCTCCGCGACCGGGCCAAATTTCGCAACCAGTCGATTCCTTGCCGATAATAACGAACCGTGGACTGCTCGCAGCGCGCGTCAGCCAAAGTCGACGTCTTCGACAACGACGCACACCGCCTCATCTGAGCTCGTGGACACACTGCTTTCCGGATTCGATGCGCCAAGTACCGAAATGCTCTACGATGCCGTCTCGGAAGATGGATTATGTGCGCATGCGGGCGCCTGGATCGTTGGCGACGTGGGACTTGGCCACCAGGTGTACGCGCAGCAGGTCATGATTGATCTCTGATCTATGCCAATTCTGATATCAGCCATACGCCCCCGGATGCGCCGCGGAGGACTTGGGTCGATCAGCAGCAGCGTACTCTTTGGCGTGTTACTTCACGCTACTCATGCCAATCTCGCGCCATGTCGCCGCCATCGTTGCAGGTTCTGCTTGCTGTATGCGAGTTTTCGTAAGCCTGTTCTCCATGGTCAGCAGTCGATGATGGGAAGACTGAACTCTCACTCTCCCACGCGAAAGGGTTGCATTCGGCCACGCAGCTCACTTATACCAATCCAGCTTGGCATCCTGTACTATGGTGGTACCGTGGTTCATCTTCCAACAGCATGGCGCAGGAGAACCTCCACTTTCGGCAGTCGAAACCCGCACTGCAACCCAGTGCCGGAGTGCAGTGCGCTCCGACAACCCGCAACAGATGCGCACACGCGGGGTCTCCGACACGAGTGAGGAGCCCAAGCATGAGAACACCACGGCGCTGACTGTCGCGCGCGATGAACTTCAACTTGTTCGGGCTGTCGCATCTAGACGATGATTGAGTCGCGGTCGTTCTTCGCCGTGGACTCGCGTCTCGAAACCATGCCGTGTTGCGATTCGTTCTGCAGGAGACCTGGTGCGTCGTCGTCGTAAGGAAGACATTGTTTTGTCGTCGTGATGAGGACAACACTGTTTCGCGGTCGTGATAGGGAAGACATTGTTTCGTCGTCTTGTGGAAAACATCTGACGTATCGAAGACATTGCTATCGCTAGCTGCGCGCGGGTCCTGTTTGGTGTCTCGGCAGTCCACTGTCGCCTGACTGTTGCGGTACACGAGCTCCGTGTTGGCGAGCACGCTAAAACGGACGTCAAGGAGGCTGAAGGCTCTTCTCGTGGACAAGCTCCACTGGTAGCCGAGGCTTTGGCAACAGTTGGACACACCAACTCCGAGAGGTCACAGTAGGATGGGCTGCGAAGGCTCCGAAAGCTCTGGTCCTTAGTTGTCGACGCCGCGTCACCGGACAAGGTGTCGAGAACACCAACCGCAGTTGTTCGCCGCGTCCGTTCGTCGCGGTTGAACTTCGCTACATTTGTTGGTCTTTGCGATACTGCGCGCTCATCGGACTACGCGTGGTATTGAGTGCGCCTCTCCGTCGAGCATGATCCTTTGAGGACTATCGGACTCGCGGCCAGAGCACGAGCATCTGGCATGCAGCAACTTACACCAGCAAGGCTGTGATTGTCAGCTTTTGTCGTCAACGGATCGTATGGAGGTGCTTTGGTCATATACCACCATGTTCGAACAAGGCATCGCGGCTCTAGCAAGAACAGCACCTTACTCGGCCATCGCGGCTATGAATAAGGACCCGTCCGCGCTCTGTGGAAGCAATGGGAATACTACTAGTGGTGCTCTAGAGGATGATATATATGCACGAAGTGTGTCAGGCAATGTAGTCAGAGGCTGTGAGTAGGCGTTGGAGTGCACTGTGTGTCATCAGCGCCTGGCTGTGAGGCAATGCTGGAGCACACCATAATTTCTTTTCGCTATCAAACTACGAGTACAAAGTTGACCTGCTTCACATATTAACAGCTTCGCCTTCTTCAAGCTAAGTACGTTGTGTGAGTGGCCGGAGATATTAGTGGCGGAAGCTGAGGGCGGCAGCGCAAGGCTACTTCAAAAGTTTGCCTCGCTTCTGAACTTCACGCCTGGGCGAGATGCTGCGCCCGTCACGGTGGGGGAGGTGACCTGCGTGCTCTCTTGGTTTTTTTGTTCATGTGAGACCCCTCTCTCACGAACCAAAAGCGATTCTCGACCTCACCCCAGCCCCGAGTCTGCACCTCAGACGCCAGGCTCCGACAAGGCAGTAGATTGACAAAAGGTCCCAGGAAAGTCGAAATGATCCTCCAATCTTCTCCAAACTCTCCATACAAGAACCTACCGTCGACAGTTCCAGACGTAGTTGCCCGTCGAAAAATCCAACGATCGTCTCTCTTGTCCTCCACACCGTCACGACGACTTCCGAACTTCACCATCACATCGGCGGGCGACAATGCTCCGTCGTAACGACCAAACGCACACCTTCTATCGGCTTTGCGGACTTTGTCGATCATGCGTTCGAAGAACCAGGGGTTCCAACGACGTTGTGCGAACGTGAGAAGGCGATCGGTGGGGAGCATTTCGGAGTAGCAGTGCTGCCGGAGTTCCAGTGGAAGTGAGAAGAATCCGGTCTTTGTTTTCTGGCGGGGCGACATGGTTCCAGATGTCTGAACTTGCTGCATACTGGCGTCAGGCAACATGATTGCAGATCGCAAAAGCTGATGGCTTGCGGGTGCTATCGCAAAGGGTCACTCGACGAAGAGCCGTTGACGATGGTGGATTTAGGGTATGCTCTAGCTGGCCGACGGTGACGATTGTGCTTGTTGTAATGGAGTGCTGCCAAACACAAGGTGCTCGGTATTGTGGAGAGTGTGTATCACCGTCAGTATCGTTTTGGTGAACGATAATGATGTCTTGATTTCGAGAGGAGAACGCTTCAAGAAAGCACCGCGAAATGTATAAGACTCACATGCAACAGAGTTCAGCATCAGCATATAAATGTGACCGCTGGCTCGTCGAACTACTGCTTACCTATCGATGAAGCTACAGACTTTCGAGCCCACCGCCTTCCAGTAAGAGCAGCAGGACGACAAAGGATTGAAAGACCGGATTCACTGAGTTAGAACACTAATATTGTGTCAGAGGATGTATCTCAGTACATCCGAAACAACTGCAGTATCTACGACTGCTCTGCGTGCGCAACGTCAAGCGCTCAACCTCCAACCCTTTTCAACTGCGTGAGCAGAGCCAGCCATTTACTGGTTTCTTCACCTATACCACCCATCCCCCAACGGCGACCCCCTAAGCATATTCCCACCCGTCGGCTTCCACTGCACACTCGTATTGGAGTAAGTGACCCTACCACCACCCACATTCGTGCCTCTTCCAGCAGCCGAGTTCGTCGCTCCAGTGCGCATAGCTGCTGGTGCTGTCGGCGCATGCCCCGAGATCCCCAGTCCAGACCCACTACTCGTATTCGTAGGCCGGAAATGCGCATGACTCGTCGGAACACCTGACGTCGGCGACCGCGAGTTGCCCATCTGCGCCATAAACGTACCCACATCCCCACCCCCAGCCTTCATCGCCGTCCTAGCAAGCGGACTAAACCCCGACCCTCCACCTCCACTCCGTGCAATCGGTGTCGTACCGCGCGCCCGGCCTCTCACCCTCAACCCGTCAAGCTCCGCGTCCAGCCCTTGCGGCAAGAGCACCTCATCCCCACTCTGCTAGAGCGTAAGATGCAGCTCATGCTGCAGAACCATCGGCAGAGCCTGCACAGCCGCCACAGCGCTCAGCTTCGTCCGGTTCTCGTCTTGCGGGCCCTTCTCGTTCGGGAAGTAGATCAAAGCCTGTCGGAGCGCTGCGATACCTGCTCCGCCGAAGGTGCTGATGATGCGGGGGACGTAGTTCTCTATGATAGCTTTGAGGATGATGAAGTGCGTGGGCATCACATCCCGCGTAGGCGTGTTGACGATCCGAGATAACGCCACCCAGTAAAGCCGATTCGGAGCTGGATTGCTGTTCTTGCTGTTCTTGAAGTCACGGAGCGTCATAGCGGCGTACCCGGCACCAAGTCCGGACATGCGCTCGTGGTGCTGCTGGGCACGAACGAAAGTGCCGTTTTCCCGGTCAAAGAGCCAGCCAAGGCGTGCTTTGCCTTCATTGGTCTGCTCGTTGCCGGAGATGCCGAAGAGGGCGGGGCAGTGCCTGTGGAAGTAGGCCCAGAGGATGTCGATGAGGCTTTGGCTGTTGAAGAGGTAGTTGGGGCGGGCGAAGATGGTTACGGCGAGGATGCCGACAACGTCGGCGGTTTTGGTGATGACGCCGCTGCTGACGCAGAGTTGGCGGATGATGGATTTGACGAAGTGATTTAGGAGGAAGAGGAGGCAGGCGGGGCCTTGGGTGCTGGCGCCGGGGGATTGTTGGTCTTGGACCAGGTAGTGGGTGATGTCGATGGACGGTACGGAGACTTGAGCGGCGGCGTCGAGTTGTCGTACTAGTTCTGTAGTCTGTTATGAGTGTCAGCTTTTATGTGTGAATTCGATGACAGCCAGGAGTAGGGCATACGGCTCGCGAGTTCGATGACTTCACTTCTTGTGTGGTGCCTTGACTCAGCTGGCCGACGCATTTGTTGACAGTCCTCCTCCACTCAGAAAGCTGGTCCTTGAGCCTAGGGGTTTTCTTGACTTCCTCGGACACATGCTTTCGCATCTGCTTGAGCCGCTGGTGCAGGCCTAAGTAAGCCTGGTGCTCTGCTTCTCGTTGTTGCGCAGTCGAGACCACGCCTTCCGGAAGGTTACCCAATGCTTGAGCAGATGGACGTGGAGCTGGCTGGTCTGTGGCCAGTGTAGGCCTAGCAATACCGGTCCCATTCGTCTGTGGCACCTGCGGAGGAGCCTGAGATAAAGCAGCTTGCCTCTCGTTCTCAGCCTGCTGTGCCCTCTGCTTCGCTTCAGCCTCCTGTCTTGCTTTCTGATCAGCCTCTTCCTTCTTCTGCCTTTCTTTCTGCGCCTTGGCCTCCTCCTCCTGCTGTCGCTGAGCATCCGCTTTCCGCTTGGCCTCATCCTGTTCCCGCTTCAGAGACTCCTGCCTCTTTCTCTCCGCTTCACGTGCCTGCTCCTCCAATACTCTCTTCTCCTCCTTCAGCCTCTGCTCCTCGAGATCCCGCCTCGCCTTCTCCACTGCCTTCCTCTCCTCCTCATCCCGCCGTTGGCGCTCCTGCTCGAGCTCCAATTCCACACGCTCACGTGCCCTCTCGGCGCTCACACGCACGGATTCATGCTTCGCAAGTGCGCGATCGAGCGCCTCGACATGTAGCCGATGCTGAACTGCAGTCTGCTCGTCCAGCGAGCTTCTGAAGTTTCGCTCATCGTTGATGAGCATGCGACCCAAGTCTTCCAGCAGTTGGCGTGACGGGCTGTCGTTGACGCTGTTCCGTAGTGGGCGATGATACCCGTTCACGCGCTTCATGCCGTTCGAGAGCGTCCTCGAGGGTGTTGATCGCTGACTCGAGCCCGAGCGGTCGGAGGCTCTGAAAGGGGAGCTCATGGGTGCGATGTGAGAGAAGTCGTGTTCACAGCGGGTGAGGTATTCCTCAGAAACGCGAGTGGTGGTGGCTGCGGCGGTGCTTGTTAGTCATGGAGAGTCGGCAGAATGAAAGACGGCGACAGATGGAAAGGCTGCTGACAGTGGCTGGTGAACACGGAGGGCGGCAGCAGCTCCATGATGACATCCAGCACTTGCGTGCGTGAACTGCTGAAGTTGACTTCACGCGTTTGATGGACGCTAAGCCGCATTCGTCGGGCCTGGGCGGAACTTCACCTCCGGTAGGGCTGAACAACTCATATCAAAGATCGAGGGGGAGATGCCTTTCGAAAAGACTTTATCCTACAAGAACGACCGGCGTAGCTATCTCGTTGCTTACCGAGGCACGGCTTCGAGGCGGGATATACTGTTGATGTCTACTTGATGCAGACTTCGTCCAAACACCACATTTGACAAGAGCTGTGTACCGCTTGCCTGTCACGTGCTTAGCCGTGATGGATATCGGTCTATGTTCGTCTATGGTAGTCCTGAGATTGACATCGTAACCAAGTATATCGTGCTGGATGTGTGTGAAATTGTTTGCTGGGAGTGAGGAGTGAACAAGTGAGGTCCGAAATGCACGTACCCGTGTGCGGCGAAGCGACGACCAGCGAGCTTTTCCTCCGTCATCAGCCAGCCAGTCGCACGCAATTCGTCCAGCTTTCCTCTCTCCATCTCCCCTCTCACACCCTCACACTTAAATCCACCTGCCACGGCGACACACAGCCGTTCCTGCCTTCATTACACTCACTGTTCCTTCTTGCTCGCTTGAGGCGGACTTCGGAAAGTGCTGACAAGCAACCACTCCCTACCCCCGGACGACGAGCCATCACGATTGCCTATCCCCCGGCTGTCTCGATCCTTACATCCACTCACAAAACAACACAACACCCTTTGCACCAGCATACGCTCATCCACTTGCACTCGCACATCTCGCAAGGTCTACTCCGCTCACACTTCTTGGCTACCAACAACGCACTCGGATTCGCACGGACGCAACAGCATTGGACACATACACCACCCAAACATCAACGCTTCAGTCAGAGTTTTCCGAACTCTGTCCCCTCTGCCTTGCGCAGCCTAACGAACTCTGTACGATAGACGAGAGCATTCACAGCAGCATACACTATGGATCCCAACAACCCCAACCAGTCCACCCCGCAGGGTCCTGCAGGCCGCCGTCTGCACATTGCACATAGGCGCAGTCCATCCGAGATGACCCCGTTGATGAGTACGTACGCCCCGTCCATCATCCTTGATCACCGTCGCTGCCATCCTCCGTCCAGCTAGAATGTGCCAGCCATATACTGACGTGATGTTTCACCCACAGTGGAGCAGCTAGCTCTCGCACAGCAGATCGAGATGCTTCAGCAGCAACAGCAGCAAATCGCCGCCACACACCAGCAGTACGTCCAGATGGGCATGATCCCACAACAGCAGCAACTGCCCAATCAGTACCAGCAGTTGCAAGGCCAGATGCAAAACCTCAACATCTCGCCCAACCCCAACCAGATGCAGTTCCCGCAACAACAGCCGATGGGCATCCCGATGACTAGTGGCATGGGTGCACCAAACGCTCACCGCCGCAACCAGTCTGCCATGCCAAACATGGGCATGGGTCCTCCACCTGCTCCCTCCAGTGGAGCATCCGGCTTCAATGACTTCAACATTCCAGGTCAGAACCAGAACCAAAACAGGAGCGAGAACAATGCACCTCGCGGTGGCCGCGGAGCTGGCGGCCAAGGAGGTGGACACGCACGCAGACATTCGCTCGCCTTGCCGGAAGCGAAGAAGGCAGCAGAGCTCGCAGAAGCAAAGCGCAAGACAACTGGGTTCCAGTTCCCAATCCCGGGTGCTGGCGCTACATCACCTGGAACCACGAACCGTTCAGTCAGCCCGGGACAAGCCTCGACCGAAACGGCTACCCCACAGACGCCAGCCAGTGCAACCCGTGGTGGCATGGGTGGCCGTGGTCACGGGCGCAGTCAGAGCATGGCCGTAGGCAGTGGCCGAGGGATGGCTGCAAGCAGCCGTGGTGGTCCGCAGGGCTTCCAGTTCCCACCTCCACAAGCAACCAACGACGGTGGCGCTAATACTTCCGACCTCAACCGTCGTGGCAGCCAAGGTCACCGCCCTACTGGCTCTCGAAACTTCGAGGGCAACTGGCGCCAGCCAAACAACGCTCCGACTCCTACCGTGAACGAGCCTCAGGATCAGAACATGGGCAACTTCCAGATGAATCAGCAGCAGAACATGGGTAACTTCCAACCCGGCCACCGTCAGCGTGGCTCGATGGCCGCACAGTCCATGAGCTCGATGCAAGGTTTCACCCAATTCCAGCAGCCGCAGCTCGTTCAGCTACCGCAAGGACAGATCGTTATGCAGCAGCCAAACATCTATGGGCAGCCACTCAACGCTCTTCAGCTTGCGCAATTGCAGGCATACCAGCAGGCCGGCATCCAGGCACCGACTCTCCAACAGCTCACCGGACAACATAACGCTCCCGGTCTCCCACTTCAAGGCAATCAGGCCCAGCGCAAGACCTTGTTCACTCCCTACCTTCCACAAGCCACCTTGCCAGCACTTCTTGCTGACGGCCAGCTGGTCGCTGGTGTTCTCCGTGTCAACAAGAAGAACCGCAGCGACGCTTATGTCACTACCGCCGACCTCGACGCCGATATCTTCATCTGTGGCAGCAAAGACCGCAACCGTGCTCTCGAGGGCGATATGGTCGCTGTCGAGCTACTCGATGTTGACGAAGTCTGGGGCCAGAAGCGAGAGAAGGAGGAAAAGAAGAAGCGCAAGGATGTCAGCGATCAGCGTACTGGCAGTATACACACGGTCAACGATGCCACCACCCAACCCGAAAGCGCATCGGCTGCTCAGGAGGGTGGCCTCCGCCGACGTGGCAGCTTGAAGCAGAGGCCCACGCAGAAGAAGAACGATGATGTTGAAGTCGAGGGTCAGAGCTTGCTCCTCATGGAGGAGGACGAGATCAACGACGAGCAGAAGCCGCTGTACGCCGGCCATATCGTTGCTGTCATCGAGCGTGTAGCTGGCCAAATGTTCTCCGGCACTCTCGGCTTGCTCCGTCCAAGTAGCCAGGCCACCAAGGAGAAGCAGGAGGCTGAGCGGTTTGCACGCGATGGTGGCAACAACCCTCGTCAGCAGGACCGCCAGCAGGATCGCCCGAAGATCGTGTGGTTCAAGCCGACTGACAAGCGCGTTCCACTCATCGCTATCCCCACCGAGCAAGCTCCGAAAGACTTTGTCGAGCGCCACCAGGAATATGCGAGCAAGATCTTCGTTGCGTGCATCAAGCGCTGGCCCATCACCTCACTTCATCCTTTCGGCACACTCGTTGAGCAGTTGGGTGAAGCTGGTGACCTTAAGGTGGAAACCGATGCTCTGCTCCGCGACAACAACTTCGGTCCAGATGACTTCTCTGATGCGGTCATCAAGAATGTCGGGTACGAAGAGTGGACTGTTGCTGCTGACGGCGAAGCTGCGCTTGAAGGCCGCCGCGACTTCAGGGACGAGAACACCTTCACGATTGATCCCAATGGCTCCAAAGAGCTCGACGATGCTATCCACTTCAAGGAACTTGGAGACGGCCAGGTTGAGATTGGTGTTCACGTTGCGGACGTCGCTCACTTCGTCAAGTCTAACAGCCTTGTCGACCGTGAGGCGAAGAAGCGTGGCACCGGAGTCTACTTGATGAATAGAACTGTCAACATGCTCCCGCCGAAGCTTTCCCAGGACATCTGCTGCCTCAACCCAGATGAGGAGCGATACACTGTCTCGGTTGTCTTCAAAGTCAACGCAGCTACTGGCCGCGTTATCGATGAGGAGACCTGGATCGGCAAGGGCGTAATCAAGAGCACGGGTAAGCTGGCGTACGATGAGGTCGATGCCGTTATCAATGGCGCTTCTCCCTCGCAAGCTGGCGTCAGCCAGGAGCGAGCAGACCAGATCCTGACACTGCACTCGCTCGCCAACAAGCTGCGCCAAGCGCGCTTCGGAGGCGAGACCGTCACCGACATTCCGCCGCTCCGCTTGCTGTATCAGCTCGATGATGAGAATGTGCCCGTCGAGCAGAACATCTTCGACTCCAGCCCTGCTCACGAGATGATCGAGGAGATCAGCCACAAGACCAACTGTGTCGTGGCGCAGACCATCGTCCAGGCCATGCCAGACAGAGCATTGCTGAGGAAGCAGGCGAGCCCGAACCCGCGCCGCCTGAAGACCTTTGCCGAGCGCATGAACAACATTGGCTACGAGATTGACATCTCGACCTCCGCTTCCCTTCAAAACAGTCTCTTCCGCATCGAGGATGAGGAGGTTCGCAAGGGTATGGAGACCTTGGCTGTCAAGGCCATGGGTCGTGCCAAGTACGTCCTCCCTGACAAGGCGACTGACGGCATCTTCAATCACTACGCCTTGAACCTTCCGGTCTACACGCACTTCACGAATCCAAGCAGACGTTACGCCGATATCGTGGTTCACCGGCAACTGGAGTCGGTCCTTTCAGGTGGCGCCATCGAGTTCAACGAGGATATCGAGGCTCTGGCGAAGACTGCCGAGACCTGCAACACCAAGAAGGATTCTGCCCATGCCGCCCAGGAGCAAAGTGTCCACATCGAGTCCTGCCGTATGATGGCCAGGAAGTCCGAGCAACAAGGTGGCGATCTCATCTCGGTGGGCATCGTGATCTGCGTGTACGAGTCGGCGTTCGATGTGCTCATCCCAGAATATGGGTTCGAGAAGCGTGTCCATTGCGATCAGCTTCCACTCAAGAAAGCAGAGTTCGACAAGAACAAGCGCCTCCTCGAGCTGTACTGGGAGAAGGGTGTACCATCCTCGGCTTTCGTGCCGGAGGACGAACGTCCGCAGACTAAGCGTCATCGTTCCAACAACAGCAACGCCGGCCGCGACAACGGGTCTAGGTACCAGGGTATGAACAGCCGGACCATTGATACCAACGATGTCGACGCTCTCTTCGAAGATGACGACGACAACGCTTCTGAGACGACTGATAACGCTTCTGGCGTTGCTGTCAATGGTGGTCCACCGTCGCCGCAGAGGAACAAGAATGCTTCTGGTCCGGAGGCCGAGCTCAGCAACAAGGAGAAGTATCTCGACTTGTTCACTCTTCGCGAGGAGGGCGGAGAGTACATCCAGGATGTGCGCGAGATGACGCGCGTGCCAGTGCTTCTGAAGACGGATTTGACGAAGAGCCCACCGTATGTTCCTGCCGCTCCGATTGTTTCATTTGACCCATATGCTGACTTGCGAACAGGTGCTTGACCATCCGCTCCCTCAATCCTTACGCTTTGTGATCACATCACTCAGCCCAACCCACGAAAACCGAACGAACCAAAAGTCCTGCATTACTTCTTCTCGACACCACACACGTGCTTAGCCTGCACACACACCAGGCTTCTTCCAGCAGAACTGTCCAGACCTGGCGAAAGCTGGACCGGCCTTTTCTCGACTTAACACGCAAGCATCTTGGCGCAGGTGCCTCTGACCGCTATACACTCATTACAAACACGGCAGATCTTTTGAGGCAGTGAAGTCTGCAGATCAGGATAAGGGGAGGATGAGAAGTGAGACCACAGAAGCGCTACAGAGCAGCTTCACGAGGCAGTATGCTTCACCTTTGCAGCATCGGCAGTGGAAACTGAGATGAAGAAGGAAAAGGAGGATGTGAGTTGAATCACTACGCAGGCAGATTGTAGATGCGCAGTTTGCAAGAGCGGAATTGTTGATGGACAGCGTGAGCATGGATCAGAAGACGGAGAAGGGAGTGTTAGCGGTTGGAACGAATTTGTTGTTATTTTAACGTTGTGTAGTTGTTTAGTAGCGATTGCGTTGTCTTGGTATGGGTCTGTCTCGCGCACATCTGCTCACTGTCCGTTTTTCGGTCTGCCACGTTCATTTGAGCCGGGAGGCCATTTGTACATTGCCGTGATCTGTACCTTCGTTCTCATAACGAACACAACCAGCTCCTCGGCATCAATAGACGGTGTCGTCATATTACTGCAACGCTTGAGTAAGCCATGCGCCGGATATAGCGAGCTTCCGGTCTTCTACACGAACCCGAATGTGGACGGGATACATGTGTGTGCAGGAGGCTGAACGATGACAGGGGACGCCAAGTATGTTATATAGAGACCGATCGTCATTCTCGTGTAGGCATACTTGTTTACATTGACGCACCTTCGGCGAAATTCTAGCATTGAGTCTACTAGTCTAGCCATAGACACCCATTGAGGACCAGATCTATCAACGGCCAGCTACCTCGAGTGTGCAGTGTCACAAATGGCAATGGGTCCAACTATGCGTGCTGCGGTGGTCCACAAAACAGGAGGACCGGAAGCACTGGAGCTCCAGGATGTGCCCATCCCAGAGCCAAAGGAGCACGAGGTGTTGATTCACATTCGTGCTTTTGGTTTGAATCGATCTGAGATGTGTATGTACCCTCGCAACCACTTCGATCATCATGCTGATTAGGCCATCAGTCACAAGACAAGGCCACTCTCCCTCGGTCAAATTCCCTCGGATTCTTGGCATCGAAGCCGTTGGCACGGTAGAGTCGTGCCCTTCTGGTGCTTTCAACAAAGGTGACACTGTTGCCACCTGCATGGGCGGCCTTGGCCGTGACTTTGATGGCGGGTACGCGGAGTATACCTCAGTGCCGGTCAATCAAGTTCAGAAGCTCAAGACGACGCTCGACTGGCCGACATTAGGTGCCATTCCGGAGATGTTCCAGACAGCATGGGGAAGCCTCTTCGTCAGTCTGAAGCTGCAGAAAGGTGACAGATTGTTGGTTAGAGGTGGGACGACTAGTGTTGGATTGGCGGCGGCTGCTATTGCGAAGAACTATGGTGCGCATGTGACTAGTACGACCCGGCAGAACGGCAGGGAAGAAATGTTGAGGCAGTACGGTGTCGATGACGTTCTCGTCGATGACGGCAACGTGGCTGACAAGCTGAAGCCTGGTGAAGAGTTTGACAAGTGCCTTGAGCTGGTCGGAGTACGGACGATGGATGACTCGATGAAGTGTGTGAAGAAGGCGGCATCTGCTGCATCACTGGCATCGTCGGAGGTGAGTCTGCCATGAAAACGCTCCAGAATGCTGCTTTAGTGTGCCAGCACTAACGCGATACTGCCAGGCAAATGGACAGTGGACGCATGGAATCCGATGGAGCATATTCGCACGTCAGTCTGCTTGACAGTATACGGAGGAGGCACTCCTGAGTTCATGAGCATGCCTTTGCAGGAGTTGGTGGAGCAGGTTCAGCAAGGCAAGCTGAAGGTACCAATCGGGAAGGTATTCCAGCTTAAAGACATCGTGGAAGCTCATCGTGTGATGGAGGCCAACACGGCAGGCGGCAAATTAGTAGTATTGACGTGACAACGTATTTCTCCTATCGGAACCACCAATTCACAGAACCGGTCATGCCCGTTCCAATGCCTTTGACGCTATGCCACCAACCTTTCGGTATGAACAACCCATCGCCAGCGTTCAACTGGGCTTCCCATACTGGTGCATTGTGCTCTTTGACGTGGTCGTCGTCCCATATCTCTGACTCTAGAGCCTTCTTCTCGGCACCTTTCATCATTTCTTCTCCACGCATCACGTCAGATGCAGAACCCTCAATCCTTTCTTGCACTTTGGCAAAGATGCTACGTCCAACCTCGGGCTTCACCAAGCGGACTACCTTCGTACCTGCGAGCTGCACGAACAGATTCGGATTCGGGTCCCGATGCAGCGGAGTGTATGTTGGAGCCTCACCGAGCCATATAGACGAGTCATATACATCGCCCTTGCCGGTCTTCAAGACCAGATCAGGAGTGGGCACATCGTCTCTGAGGCCCTGCGGGAGGCTCGTGATAGCTGCTTGTGCCAGGTATACCCGAGCTGATGGCGTGGTCACACTTGGATATAGTGTGCTGTCTTGAGCAACTGTCACAGCAGCGGCACTGAAGAAGTCGTTAGATAATTTCATTCTCTTTACCGCTCGAGCACCTGGCACATAAGCGCTGAAGTAGCGGTTGGGCCGAGTCTTGTAGCTCGATGAGGAGGCGTGCACGCACTCGAGGAAGAAGCTCAGGGACTGCTCGGTGCGTGAGAAGTGCTCGTTGTTGCTGATCTCCAGCGGCACAATGGTAGAGCCATATCGTGCTAGGTAGGACCGCTTCAGGGTAGTGGTAGGCGTGTCGATCGCGAACCACTTTTGGACAGCCGGGAGCTGCTGGAAGGTATGTCGTGGTAACAGTACGGGTATCGCGGGCCCGTAAGCCTGGGAGCGGAAGGTGTCGACTGAAGCATCGGGTAGGACGGTCACTTTCCGAGTCTGAGTCTCTGTCGCGTTGCTGTATGCTCTACATCTCTTGGGCTGAAAGAGCAACAACACTCGCTTCGCGAGCATTGGCTTGTAGGTGGTGCAGTTGGCCTAGCAAGAAGTACGTTGGCATTGGGTTACCCACGGTCGTGTTGGTTTGTGGAGAAAAGGTGATGCTAGACCGAGTTAGGCGCACTAAGGGACCTACCGAGAAGTGAAAGTGCAGGGGTGTCGTTAACCCAGAGTGATTTCGGTGAACAAACGGTTTGGTGTATCCTGGCATGTGACCAAAGAAGTCTATGCCGTCGAAACAGCGAGTTGTATTTCGTTGTGCCGACAGAAGTTGGCACTCATGACAAACACGACCGCCGTCCGTATTCAACGTCAATACGCGAGTACATTCGTATCGCTGGTGACAAATAAGATTATGTGACCACTCGCTGAAGCAGTCAAGAACAGTGTGTTGTTGGAGGGCTTGGGCCTTCTTTGTGTCGCATAAACAACCCACCGTCGTCTCCTCCAAAGTATCGGTCTTCCATCACAGGCTTTAGTCGATGAAAAGCATTCGAGGCACCAAGTCTTCGGGTTCCACATCAATCGTTCGGAGCCGCAACGTGCCGTCTGGAGTCTTTAAAGTACTCGGATTGCGATTGGAGACTTCAGCGAATCGTAGGGTGAGATTGGAGTGACCTCTTGTAAGCTTACTCGGAGTTGTTTCGTTGGAAGGCGAAGAACACGATGGCGTCGAGCAGGATACTGCTCGACTAGGAGGCATTGACCGTATGCTTTGCGTTGTTTCATCTCGGTTCTGTGAAGAGGCTGACGCCTGTGCTTGTGGTCGTTGTGATCTATGGTGTTCAACCATCACTCGTGCAATATGGACTAGGGAAGTACATGTACACCCTCACCTTGAAAGGGACTGTGAGCGAGTCTGAGCAGCCCGCACACTGCTCCTCGGGTTCATAGACCTGATCAGATGTTCGCTGCACACTTCTCATCGCCATGCGAATTCAACACCGTGGACTCCGTTCGTAGGCACATCGCGCACCAATGTACAGTAGCTGGGAGCGTAGTTGCGTCCGGCAAACCACAACGCAGATCGTCTGGGGATTGTCAATTCAGTTACGCTCCAAAACGAAGTGAATACGGAGCAGGGGGTAAAATTGTTTCGCCGTCCCTGTGCTCGAGAGGTTCTGATGTCTCCTTTATGCAACGCAACACGCTAGCACCTTCAGGGTAGGTGGTGGCCAACAAGCATGGACACTAGCCACCAACCACCCCAGACGCAGCCCGAGGCAAGGTGGCTGCTGAGTCAACGAACCAACGCCGTACTCGAGCCTGGTTACTGCCGGCGCAATCCGAGCCAACGAGATGCAGCCGGGCTGGGAGAACCACTACTACGGGGCCGTCAGGGTGTTGACATGGTGTTCTGTGCGTCGCGAGAACGCCTGAAGTGTGCGTGCCGACCATGCCGACGGGCTCGGTGATCGTCGCGGATCGGTCTTCTGCATTAGCTACAGCGAGGTGTGTGGGCCGGGCGCTTGGTCATTGGGTTGGTGTCACTGTGGGTTAGTATAGCCCTGCACCTTTGATGTTCTCCTTCGACCACTTTCGTACTTGATCATACCTTTGTGATATGCCATCGACGTTCGCAGTCCTCCCTTCGACCAACATCCCTGCGAATGGAATCTGGAAGACGCGACCGAATAGCTGCAGGACAGAAGCCGCCGGCGCCGGAGACCTTCCTTCTCATCCCAATGGTACATGCCGAAAGCCGGTCTCAAAAGGAGTACGCTGCCTCAGACGCTGCGATGGAGGTATACTCGGTACTAATTTGATTCAACAATGGTGAGTCGAACAAGAAGCGAATATCGTTCGACGATAAATAATAGGGCACGTTCAATCAACAGTCGATTGCTCGATCAACAGGAAAAGCACAACAAATGGGTATCGATCAAGCAAACCAACTCCAAGCACAACCTAAAACGACAGTTCCAACGGTACGTTACGAGCGTCGAAGCACACGTACAGAGAAAGGCGAGACATCTCGGCCTCTGGTTCCACCACTTCTCCAGGAAGCGTCCACGGCGCCGCCAATGCAGCATCAGACACGGCTGCCGTGACAGATCTCGGCCGGAGAGGCGATGCAAACTAGCTCTTCTTGCGCTGACCTCGAGTGTTCGGCCTTCTGCCTTTGATGCCGGAAACGAGACCATCCATCGCGTTGCCGGCACGCTCCTGCACGTTGTGCTTCTCGGCCTCCGCTTGCATATCATCGACAGCATCGTCTTCGTTTGAGCAGGTTGTGCCGCAAACAAGGTCGAGAATGCCGAAGCGCCCGAAGTTGCCGGTCGTTTTGCCTTTGTGGACAACCGCAAAGTGTTCGTCGGTTCGTCGCGCCATGCCGCCGAGGATGATACTGGAAGGGAGGACTGAGTATCCCGAGTACACGAACAATTCTTCGAGGCTGCAAAGGGCCACAAAGAGGTGCCACGTCAAGACATGGAAACGAAAAATGTATGCGGGAAGATACATCGGCAACCACTGACTTATCAGGTAGTTGACAGGATGATCGTAGGCCGCAATCAAGCTGAACGGTAATCGCACGCTGTGCTGCCATTGGAGATGCCAAGTTCTCAGGGGCGAGTCGTATGTGTGCAACAGAAACCGATGGATGAGATAGATCAAGACCCCGCGGATCGCGAGACCCATCGCGACGTCCTTGAGCATCGTAAGCGGCCATGGGACTGCTGATGTGACCTTTAGAATGCTTCTCGTATGGAGAATGTCGGTGAAGAAGAACTCGAGAGCAGCTTGTAACACGAGAGCAAGGCAGACATTCAGGAGGCTGAACCCAACGACCTCCAACAACTTCTTGCGTCCCAATGGCAGCGGCGATTGGCTGGCCCCGCGGTTCTTGATTGACTTGGAAAGAGACGGAACGAGACAATCGAAGCCGAGAAAGCCGCAGGCCGGCAGCACAAAGCAGAGCAATCGGACCGCCAGCGTGCCGTACAGTTCCACGGTGAGCTGATCATGGCTCAGGACTAGCGCCGACCACGTGAGGTAGAAAAAGACGAGGTTAATGGTCGTTGTCGATGTCCCGAAGAATGGTAACGCCAAGAACGAGAGGAAGGGCAGCGGCAGCGACAGGAGACTGGTGATTTTGCCAAACGTGACGCCATACAGCTCGGAGAAGCTGGTCGGAACGGTGAAAGACCTCCCCTTCACGTATCCCGACGCATACACGAGGTTGTCGCGTATCGACTGCTGGATTGCTGCCATTGTCGCGATTCTTGAGCCGTCTCAGTCATCGGCCCGGAAGCAGTAGTAATCAAGGACGTAGTTCGGCGTTGATGGGTTGCGTAACCGATCAGTAATGTGTACCCGCAGTCTCACTGGAAGCGGAAGCAGGACTGCGGTCGGACTTGAGAGCGCGCGCGCTCGCACAGACCACTTCGCGCCTCGCTGGTGGAGAACGAATTGGAGAGCCGAGACGTTCGTCACTTTCGCTCACACACTCTCGCGAACGGTACGGATGTACTTGCAGGGCGACGTGCTGCTAGAGCGAACGGAACCCATCCCACTACTGCCCTTTTCAGGACAACCAGGGCGTGAACGCTGCAGCCACATCTCGAGGACCAAATACCAGACGGAGCTCAAGCGTCGCAATTCCCTGGCACGAGTCATTCGAGAGCTCCCTCGCTCCGCATGGTGCATCGGCGCGCCGGTCAGAGTTTTGTCATCCATGGAACGAACGAGGTGATGCTTGTGGCCAAGCTGGCGTATACCGCACCTCATCCACCAGGCGGACAAGACGGCTGAACCTTCCTAGGTCGATGTGTTATCAGCAGAGCCCAGCGACCGTGGCGTCAAGCTGCAAGCAATTTGGTGGCATTGCAACTTGACAAATGGATGGTTGTCCCACTAAAGCTACAATTTAGGCGAGTTCGGCCGGCACTCGGGTGCAGCGGCGTCAACCCGATGCATGTTGGTTATTGTTGGCGTCTGCTCTGCTTCCCGTCCTCGCCGACGTAGCCTACACCTCTCCCGCGATTCACCCTCCGACCTTCTCCTAGTACAACCAGCTGAATGTGCTGCTGAGGGAACCAGTATCAACTTCTGGAAAGTCGGTCGCGAAGAGCTGCTTCGCCAATGCGCGGCGTGGCTTTAACGGCATAAAGCGTTGCAACGATCGCACTATCATGCTGCGGATGACTCAGATGATCGAACTGACGACCACTAGTTGTCGATGGCACCAGGTCTTTCGAGATGACAAGGTGTTGCTCTGTATCCGTAATCTCATAAGATAGGCCCAGCCGCAACGTATTCAACATGTTGTCAATATTCCAATCACGCAGGCTGTCCGTCGAGAAGCATCTGCGAACTAGTTCTTCTGGACTTTATAACTATAGCATCCAGGTCAGCAAACATGGCCATCACTTACTCAACTACGTATTCGGAGCAGAGTTATCCACACTCAACAAGTTACACGGCCCCGAGATACTCCACAGACCTATATACCTCTATCAAAATGGAACGACAATCATCAGATCAGGATGACAGGTTATCACCGTCGTATCCCGGCATCCCCATCGCCACTGTGATGACAGCGAACGAGAACTGGAGAGGCAAAAACGATCCTGCAGAGCGGCGCCGCATACAGAACAGGCTTAATCAACGTGCGTTTCGTAAGCGCCAACGAGCCGGCGAGTCACCCAAGCACTACAAACCTCGTAGTGGGTCATCGACAAAGTCAGATACTCGCACCGATGAAGATGACGACGACGACGATGACGACGACGACGAAGAAGAAGAAGAGTCCGAGGACGAAGCCGACTCGCCACAGTCTGAGACCAGCCAACCTTCACCAAGTAACGAAGGTCAGACATCCTCGGGAAATGCTACGCAAGTTAGCATGACTAACACCGAAGCAGACCGCAGATGTGACGAGCTCGCGCGTATCATAAATCGAAACTTCATGACAGCTGCTGTGGCCAACGCGCAGCTTCTGGGCATAGACCTAGCCGTGCTTCGTTGTGGCACCGCCGTCAAGACACCTCGCACAACCAACCGTCAATTACCAGCCACATTAACCCCCGTACAGCTGCAATATCAAGTCCCGCACGACCCGATCATCGACGTTATTCCACACGCACGTCTTCGCTTCAACGTTCTACGGGCGATCGCAACACATCAGGTCGAAGCAGCAGACTTCTCGAAGTCCATTCGTGCTAGCGGTGCCCTCGAAAACCACAACGGGAACTGGCTGAGGGGGGGCCTGGTCGTGTGGAACGATGGATCTCAACCCGCCAACTGGGAATTGTCTGAACCGTTCGTCAGGCGCTGGTACCTCCTCTTACAGGGCTGCGAGGACATGCTGCAGGCGACGAATGCGTGGAGGAGTAGGAGGGGTGAAAGACTGTTCCCGTTGACGTTTGGTCAAAGTTAGGAAGACTCTTGGGTTGATGAGCAATGCTTCAGCGCGTATGCCTTCTCTTGTGGATTATTACAATCACTGAACTGGGTCGGAAGCGTTGTTCGATGATCGCTGACGGGGTCATAATGAGCTAGCGTCCTTCGTTCGTTGTACTGGGAAGGTGGGAGGGAGAGACACTGTACTTCATAGCTAGACACAATCAACTTGTTCGTTCGATTTTAATTCACGATTCTCTTGTGTCAAGGACATCATACAGCGTCTGACATCATATCTGCGTCAAGGACGTTGTGTATACGTCGGTATACAAGAGTCAATATCCCGCTATGGTCAATGGTATGGACAAGCAAGTGTTCGGCATTGCACGATGGAGTGAGGTGAGGTCAACCGGAAGTGCATTGCCGGACCAGTGGGACGTCAGAACAAGGTGCAGCCAGCCATGTCCCTGCTCCCACATGGCCGCCATTACCTCATCCGCCTGCAGGCGCTTTATGCACCTGACTCACGCTATACGCATGCTGGGCTGCGCACGGGGTGTTGGTGGCGCCGTCGAACTCCTACTGGCGGCGCACAACTGGCCCAATAGGTCGATGCCGATCGCAGTTGGTTGTTGCGGCTCTGCCGGTAGTTGCGGGTCTGACTGTTGTGGGAGGGGGTTAGAAGATCTTTGGCGGTGTGACGAGGGTACTTGGTTGTTCTTGATTGTGGGTCGGGGAGTTGATAGGATGGTGCGAGCCGGACCGAATAGCTTGTTACTGTGTTCTTATCGCAAAGGCTGCCGTGACACGAGACTCGTCCCTTTGGTTTGGGAATGGTTGTCTATACCTTAACTTCAGGAGCATGGCCTGTGGTACCATCACTTCGTAGTAACTCATCATCGTTCAGGGTGGGACCTCGAAGGTCATGATAGCTATAGATGCTGATCGTCGTTATCTGTGTCCAAGAGTTTATCACCGACATTCGTTTACAAACGAGTCCGTCCATCGATGTTGTGTTGAGTGCTCAGGTGGCGTCGAACGTTATGGGTTTGGACCGCTCATCTCGAAGCAACCCATGGTCACGCCTGGGCAACGTACATACGATCCCCCTTCCACTTTGACCTCAAGATCATGTGATATCGAAGAGAAAGGAGTTGATATATGTAGAGAATTGCTGGCATGGTTCGAGGGCGCAACGGCTCGAACTCGGCCGAATCGGGGCCGGCCCACGGCATCCGGGACATCAAGCATGCAGGGGCAGATCAGCGTGGCAGCAACAGGGGTCAACGCATCTGCCGGACATTAACCCTCTGGGTCGCACGACTTGTTCTATTCTTCTTGCACTGATCGTGTATGTCGAAGGGTACAGGTCGAATTTGGACGATTTCTTGCGGTTGTAGGCGGAGAAAGAATTGGCATACAACTACAACCACAGCCTCAACGGTCATCTCGAACCTTTGAATGCGATAACGCCTCCCGCGATATGGCGTTTCAATGAGCCGCACAGAATAGGCACAATTGGTATTATTGGGGTGGCGCATCGCGTGCGCATGTAGTGTATACTTGTGTCGCTGTGCAGCCATTGGGACCATGGCCGCGACCTTGGCTCCCACCAAGTATGGTCGAGGAGAGGGGGCGGGGAGATCAGGGTCGCAAGCAGTACCAGACCCTCGCGAACCGAAGCGTACGTCTAGCAGGGTCAAGGTCAAGCCAGCCAATCCGGCTGTGATCAGCTCCATCCTCGACTCTTTGGACACCCCAGAACGCCCTTTCGAAGACCACCACTCCTTCACGGAATCTACCAGTGAGCGCTCGCGGCCCCGATCAGCTCACAGCACTGTTAGGAGTTTCTATGGGCCAGATCCCTCCATTTCATCTGGGTTTGGTGTCGAGTATGGCTCTGGGACAGCAATGGATGGGGATGAAGGCTTGACTGACGCTGCGTTGCCACCAACTGTTCGCACATCCCGCCCACCTTCTGGCATGTCCAACTACACTGCCACCAGATCACCCAGCTATATCGGTACAAGCTCGAGTCAGCCTGTCCGTACACCTCCCATGCGCTCACGACGGAGCTCGTATGGATCGATGACCAAAGAGAAGGCCAGCTATTCGAAGAACAAGCTGAGTGCTGAGAGCTGGGTCAAGCACAATTCACTAAGCCACGAATCTTTCGAGAGCACGAGCACGAAAAGAACTCCGAGTCTCAGAAGTTTACGTCGCATGCCATCCCATGACTCGCTAAGACGAGTAAGCACGAGGATTGACATCCTGGCCGAAGCCGACGACGCAGCAGAGAGTCCTGTGGTCTCGAGAGCTGAGCAGATCATTGCCAAGGCTACCACCCCTCCCCTGTCAAGCGCTAAACGGAGACTATACTTGACGGATTCTGGAAGCACGGAAGAGCATTCTATCGCGTCAACGCCCATCAAAGAGAATCCGGAAGGAGAGGACGAGGCAACCTCGCCAGCGGCCACTATCGACGAAGAAAAGTCAAGGCCACGTATGTCACCGCGTAAGGCCAGTATAGTGGACTCCATTCCGATGCGTACCTCATCGCTACGGCAGTCGAGTAGTCCGATACCCGGAAAGAAGAAAGAGCGCAAATCGAAGCGTTCGAATGAGAAGCTCGATAAGACAAACAGGAAAGGGAAGAGTGACAGGGCGGAGCATAGCACGACTGGAGAAGCGCTGACAGAAGGCAAAGTGGACAGCGTTATGAGTAAGAAGGCTGTCCAGGAGTCCAGTTGGGCCGACCTTGGTGAAGAAGATGGAACAGTGAAACGAATCCGCGAACTGCAAGAACAGCGCAAGTCGAGATTGCTGGAGTCTCACGCCATTGTATACCCGAAAGTCGCAAACGCAAAGACCGCTCAGACCCCGGTCCCGAGCAAGATCGAGGCGGCTCGCAGAAGTGAGGAGAATAATAGGCGAGCCGCCCGCGCACGACCGGACACCCTTCGATCTGTCACAGAGCCTCCTGTTAAAGCCCACGAGATCTTGGGCATTGTTGATAATGGCGCTCCCCCGCCATCACGTGGGCAGGAGGTCAATAGCAAGCCGACTGTGAATGGTATAGGACGGCGACGGAACCTGTCACTGGACGAGAAGCAGCTTCAAGCACGACCCACGACGAGCACAGCGCCCACTCCACCATTATCACTCGACTACTCGTACGCCGACGCTGTTGACGCGCTACAGGGTGCCGAGCGCGAGCCCAAGAAAGAGCACAAGGAGAGGCCGAGTCACAGACGCAAGTCTTCTGCACGCACGACCGAACAGCTTCCAAACATCGCGGCGCAATTTCCGGGCACTGTGGTCAACTTCGTCCCAGCAGTGACACCCTCGGCGGATACAACACCTCTGCGCTTGACCAAGAGTCAACGGCGGAAGCAGCAGGATCGCTGGACACACTATCATCCCGACTTGCCTCTAGAATTCGAGAAGAAGAAGAATAGAAGGAAATCGACGAGCGATGCGCGCAATACACAATATCTCGACCTTGACACCCAACCGCCGGTACCGCGTGGAGACAGCATCGAGATGGCTGTGACAGACTATCTGCAAGACGCGCGTATGAGTCAGCACATCAAACATGCTGTCACCGGACGCGTGATCAGCTATTCTGAAGTCGGCGATCGCAACGGCGCTGCGGTGTTCATATGCGTCGGTATGGGCTTGACACGATATGTGACTGCTTTCTACGATGAACTGGCGACTACACTGCGTCTCCGACTCATCACAGTGGACCGACCAGGTGTCGGTGGCAGTGAAGCATATCCGCCCACAGATCGCAGTGGTCCGCTGAACTGGCCAGATGATGTCTGGACCATCTGCCAGTCCTTGGGCATCACAAAGTTTAGTATGCTAGCCCACTCGGCAGGAGCGATCTATGCACTTGCCACGGCACTCGTGATGCCACACCTGATTCATGGCAAGATACATCTGCTTGCACCTTGGATCCCGCCCAGTCAGCTAGGTGCTGTGCCACATTCGACAGCCTCCGCACCACCTGCAGGCGCTTTACCTCGAAGCCAGCGATTTCTGCGGGTTCTACCGACTCCGTTCCTGAAGGCCGCGAACTCTTCATTCATGACGGCAACTTCTGCATCGCTGAAGCCTGCCGCCAAGCGGACCAAGTCCCACGGACTGACTGGAAACAATACCACAACATCGCCTATCCGCGGCAAGGAAAGACCAGCAACTAGAGATGGTGCACCAGCACCTACGTCTTCCGATTTCAACCGGCGCGAATCAATGATGTTGATGGACCAATTCATGCCGGACGTCAATCAAATGGAGAACTATCCCATCCCAGTTGATGCCGAAGAAGGCGCTTCACTCGCGCGGAACACTTCCGTCGTCATGTCCGCCACCGCCACACCCATGGATCCAAGCTTCGAGTTCGCATCTTCCGCTCTCAATGCAGCCGAGCACACAGAGAAAGAACGCAAGATGGCATACACCACCCATCTCACGCAACGGACCTGGGAGCTCGCAGTTCGCGACAGCAACCCCGCTACCGACCTCCTTGTTTGTCTCGAGCGCCACCGCGACGTTGGGTTCAGGTACACGGACGTTAGTCGAGCAGTCGTAATGACGCATGGTTCGGAAGACAAGCGCGTGCCGCTTGCGAACATCAAGTGGCTGGCTGAGCAGATGAACCGTCGCGCCGAAGCCAGTGTTCCGCAAAGCAGAGACGGCTTGTCCGACCCGAGCGCTTGGGGAGGTTGTGAGCTAAGAATCTTGGCTGGGGAGGGCCATGGACTCATGGCGAGTCCGTCTATTATGGGCGATTGTCTGACGGAGATTGCTAAATACTGGAAGACAAGATGAGAGGACGTGTACAGATGTAAGGAGATGATGATCGCACTTTGTCGTTGATGCGTGGAAAGGTTGTACGAGGTCGGCGCTGGAAGATGGTTATGCTTGTGATACCCCTTTGAATAGTGATAATAGTATCTAATGCATGAATCTGCTAGTCACGAAACAAGCTCTCTGCGCTAAATGTTCAGGATCAAAGCGAGATGCCTATCCATAAGGTATGAGAGCAGAAGCACAACCTCAAGACCGAGGCACTTGATCTGGTCCTATTCATCTACACGAATACAAGTACAATAAGCCTACACAGTCCCTTGAAGCCTCGCGCTCATCTCGCGAATAGTGCCCACGAGCTCCGAGGCGCTGATATGAACAGCGATATCCATTATCACCCCCAGCCTCCGACACTGCAGCTCCACCATCTGCTTCTTGCGCCACATATTCCCCATGACCACGATAAAGGGATACCCCACCAGATCCGCATCGTTCAGTTTCCAGCCGAGCTGCCGCTCGCGGTCGTCGATTGCCACATCGAACTCTGGCACGAGACGATTGCCTACAATTCGATCGTATACGGCCTCAACCTCCGAAGACGTCGCATGGGTTGAGGGTACTATGATGACCTGAAAGGGCGCGATTGCAAACGGCCAATTGAGGCCTTTGTCGTCGGCGAGGATGGAGGCTACGGCGCCGATGAGTCGAGACACGCCGATGCCGTGGCAGCCCATCTCGATCGGGACTTTTTTGTTGTTCTCGTTGAGGACATTGGCTTCGAGTGGTTTGCTGTAGCGTTGGCCAAGGTGGAAAGTATGTCCGATCTCGACGGCTTGGTGGAGGCTGATGGTGCCACTGTTGCAATTCGGGCATTGCTCGCCTGCTTGTGCTTTGGCGAATGTGATGACTTTGTCCTCATGTCTTGGGATGGGCGAGTTCTGTATGGCCTCTACCAATTCTGGGTCTGTGGTGGAGTTGAAGGTGTGGAGGGACAGTCGAGGGTCTTTGAAGCTGATCTGCTGATAGTCGGAAGAACCATCAAGAGGACTATCAGCGCTCGAAAGCACGTATTGCTTGCGCACTTGCTCGCCTCGGAGTGCAGAGTCGGTATCTGGGAATACTGCTTTGACAGCATAAATATTGGGTTCTCCGTCGTTCCCTGGGTAGTAGATCGTGCAGAGTGTCTTCCCGTCTTTGCTGACATAATGCTCGATCGCGACTGCACTAGAGACGTCTGATTCTGCTCAGATGGTCAGCAAACATACAACAGATGTTCCAGTAATGCACAAAGGGGATGAATCGTCCGTTCTCATCGTAGTACTGATCAGCCGGTTGCGAGCTTGAGTTCAGTTGAGCGAACGGGAAGCTCTATATTCTCGCACCTATGGCCGTACGTGGGAGCATCGCTTTCTTCGCACAATATGATACTTCACATCTTCAACTTACCTGCTGAATTGTTGATCTCCCGCGGCAACGGCGCCTGTCGAGGATCGTACCGCGCGACGTACAACTCCTCATTGACCGAATATTCGCAGCTGTTGCATTTGATGATCGTGTCTTCGCCATCTGGCGATGCAAAGTGGTACTCATGGCTGAGCGATCCGCCCATGTTACCGGAATCGGCCTTTGCTAACAGGTGAGGAAGTCCAAGTTCTTTCATGAAAGCGGAGTATGCTCTCCGTACGTCGTGGTAAGTCTCTAGAGCTTTCTTCGCATTCGAATCAAAGGTGTAGAGATCCTTCATGACAAACTCTCGCCCACGCAATAGTCCTTGTCGTGGGCGGAGCTCATCCCGATATTTCCTGGAGACCTGGTAGAGCCGTAATGGCAGCTCCTTGTACGAGTGAACGGCATTGGCGATGATCGTGGTGATCTCTTCTTCATGTGTCGGGGACAGTAGATATTTGGCACCCTTCCGGTCCTCAAGATGAAGTAGTTCGGATGCTCGGCCTTTGTCCAGGCGACCAGAACGTTGCCATAGCTCCTCGGATGAGATTGATGAAAGCGAGACTTTCGAGGCACCAATACTTTGCATATGCTTGTCGATGAGTCGTTCGACCTTGTCCTGCACTCTCAAGCCGAGTGGCAGGAGATGGAAGATCCCGGAATGAGCCTGGCGTAGGTAGCCCGCTCGGACAAGAAGGTCATGGCCACTCTCTGGCTGCTTGTCGTTATCGAGTACTCGTTGAGTGGGCACCCAAAAGTTGCTCAGCCTGTTCCGTGCATCGTCCTAAATGTTGTTAGGATTCGTTCTGTAAAGGGAGTGTTGCGACTCACTTGGACCCATCGCCGCGAAGGTCGTAACCACACTAATGAAGCTGCAGTCTTCTGCCTCAATGCATATTTCGAAAGCATGCGGATGGCATCCGGAACGTAATGATCGAATCGCCTTGGTTTGACTATGTTCGATGATCTTTGTTGATGAACATGTGCATCTGAATGTCATCGATCTGATAGGAGGCGTTCTTGCAATGCGCCGGCGCAACTTCGGCTCCACAATTGCAGCAACCTTGGAACTTTTTTCATGTGCTCTCGAGCGACCAGACTTCAAACGACTTAAGACCAGGCTAACGAGATGGGGATCAAGAGGAAGGCCAAGGAAGCCCCGAATGGAACAGATGCTTTCATACCCAAAAAGAGCAGATCCGACGTCAAACCTGGAAGCACTGGAAAGATTGGAAAGAGCGCAAAGAGCGACTTGGTATTCCCTCCACGAGCAGACTGGCACGCTGCCGACCTACCACACATCGAGACGAACGATGTCACGTCTACACCCTCGCCAAAGACCATCGACGAGCTCCAGAAGTATGCCGATTCGTTGCTTGAAGCCGAGGTTTCTGCCTACGACCTCAACAACAAGTCGGCTTCTTCCTCGCACAAGTTCATGTCCACAATCATGGCGTCCGGTACACTGGAGGACAAGGTGTCTGCCCTGACACTGCAAGTGCAAGAGTCGCCACTACATGCCATGAAAGCGTTCGAGAACTTGCTGGGCCTGTCAAGGAAGAAAAGTCGCAACCTGGCGCTTATGGCTTTGGCTGCCATGAAGGATTTGCTTGGGCAGGGTGTGCTATTACCTGGTGATAGAAAGCTTCGTGCTTTTGGAAAACAGCCGGCTTTGCTTAGTACTTTACAAGGGAAGACTGCGAACTGGCGGACGGGGATGCCTCTACCTGGAGGGCTACAGAAGATTCATCTCGTGGTGTGGGCCTTCGAGGACTGGCTCAAGCGGACATACTTTGAATTGCTGCAAGTACTGGAGAACTGGTGTGGAGACGAAGTCGAGTACGCACGCACTCGTGCACTCACGTATGTCTACGAGCTTCTGAAGGATAAGCCAGAGCAAGAGGAGAACCTGCTGCGACTGTTGGTGAACAAGCTTGGTGACACGGACCGCAAAATTGCGTCAAGAGCCTCATATCTGCTTCTCCAGCTCGAAACTTCGCATCCGGCCATGAAGATGATTGTCACGAATAGCATTGAGTCGGACTGCTTGTATCGTCCTGGACAAGGACTGCACGCCAAGTATTACGCCATCATCACACTGAACCAGACCATACTTGGCCAGAAGGATGAAGAAGTGGCGAACAGACTGCTAGAGGTGTACTTCGGATTGTTTGTCCAACTACTTAAGCCTGTAGAGAAGGATACGGACAAACCAAAGCTTGCGCCCAACGGCAAGGTGCAAGGTGGAGGCGGCAAGGCGGGCAAGGCTGCAGAAAAGAAACGTCAGGCCAACGAGCGTGGAGAAGAGGCGGACGATCAGCTTCGTGAGAAGATGGTTGCCCAAGTACTGACCGGTGTGAATCGAGCATTCCCGTTTGCTGACACCAGCGATCCGAGATTTGAGAAGTCCATGGACACAATCTTCCGGGTGACACATTCAGCCAACTTCAACACAGCGGTCCAAGCTTTGATGCTGATCCAGCAGATCTCGTCGACCAAGCATTATGGAGCTGAGAGATTCTATCGGACGCTGTACGAGTCGCTACTGGATCCACGTCTATGCTCATCCAGCAAGCAGATCATGTACTTGAACCTGCTGTACAAGTCTTTGAAGGCTGACTTGAACGCCAAACGAGTGCAAGCTTTCGTGAAACGACTGTTGCAGACCCTCACGATGCACGAGCCTCCCTTCATCTGTGGCGTTCTTTACCTGATCAGCGAGCTTGAAGGCATGTTCCCCAGCATCCGAAGCATGATCACCGAACCTGAAGTCGACGACGAAGACGAAGAAGAGCATTTCGTGGATGCGCCCGAGGACGAAGATGGGGTCCATCCGTCTCGAACTGCAGCGATGAAGCCAGTGCACCGGATCAAATACGATGCCAAAAAGCGAGATCCGGAACACGCCCATGCCGAACGCAGTTGCTTGTGGGATCTACTACCTTTCGTTCAGCACTTCCATCCGTCTGTATCACTCTTTGCGGAAGCCATCCTGTTGAACAAAGCGATGCCACCGAAGCCGGACCCGACACATTACACCCTCATGCACTTCCTCGACCGCTTTGTATACCGCACCGCTCGATCGAAAGCTTCGGCATCCATGCATGGCACATCGATCATGCAGCCGATGGCCGGCAGCAACGCAGCCGATCTCCTCGTCAAACCTGGCGCCGAACGCACCAAGTCGCTCGAGATCAACACCGAGGCGTTCTGGCAGAAGAAGATCCAGGATGTCGCGCCTGATGAGGTGTTCTTCCATTCGTACTTCAACCAGAGCGGGACTATCAAGAGTAAAGCTCCGAAGAAGAAGAAGGGGTACAAGGATGCTGATAGCGCGGATGAGGAAGGTAGCGATGAAGAAGGCGAAGCAGAGATCTGGAAAGCCATCACCGCCTCCAAACCTGAGGTCGAAGGCGGCGATGAGGACGACGATATCAGTCTTGGTGATCTGGAGAGTGCTTACTCTGATAGCGACGATGGGTCTGAAGGCGGCATTGACCTTGGTGGCGAAGTGGATGGCGAAGAAGCTGCCGATCTGCAAGATCTGTCAGATGGCGAGGAAGGAGATGCGATGGCGGAGTTGGAGAGTGACGACGACGTTATGCTTAGCGACGATGACTTGTTGCCAGAAGACTTCGATGTGCCAGAGCCGGCTACTGAGGACGAGGGTGTATCGGAGAGCAAGAAGAAGAGGAACCAGAGGAAGAAGTTGAAGCAACTGCCTACCTTTGCGTCGGCGGAGGATTACGCTAAGCTCATTGGCGGGGATGATGAGGACGATGATATGTAGAGTAGCTGGTGCTGTTGTTGAGAAACAAATAACATCTGCATCAGTGTTATGTCGCCGTGTTGCTGTCCATAATTCTGTCTCTGTCACATGCTCGTGCCGATCCCAAGCCTCGCTTTCCTCTCGCATGGGGTTCTGCACCTCACCTCTTTCGACGTTATTTCACGATAAAACGGCCACCACCCACCAGCATGCAGTCGCAGCACGCTTCCGGCCACGCGTACGATGCCCCTTGACCTGAAGTATGTGATAGTATCTGCAATCATCGCCTTCGTATCATGGGTTCTCCTCACGGACTGGACCCCTTCGCTTCGATGGATCCCTCACGCCTTTGTCGCCGGCGTTGTTGCTACCACCGGCGCACTACTTTATGCTATATTGACGACCTCGAAGGGTATACACGATCGCGATGACGACTATACGATCCGCGCGCCCGTGGCGCCAGCCTTCACATCTCCGGCGTCGTGGGAGACGGAGAAAGCAGCATTGGAGTCAAGAGCAGAATATAGACGGCCTTTGATATTCCCCGAAGCGGTCGCCTTCTCGAGAGCGGTCGATGGACTACTGGACTTGATACTGCGAGACTACGTTACAAGCTGGTATGGTGCTATCAGTAAGCGGCCACTGTTTCAGCATGAGATCGATCGCTGCATTCGATCCGTGCTGCTCACGGTCGTCGCCAGGATGACAAATTTCGACATCGTGGAGATAGGGGTTTCGGATCTTCTGCCCATGATTACGGCGCATATGAAGGACTTCTACGACGCCGAGCGAGCTGTGCGCGGCAAGGACTTATCACACAATGTCACGGAGAGCGAGGAGCTTCATACGGCTATTGCTGGCAAGTTCCGGAAGCTACATGCTGTAGCGTCAATGGCGAATGCAGACACGAGTGCCGTACAGCAACAGCACATTCGAGAACTCGTGGTGAAGCTCTTACCAGTGGTGCTTCCGGATAATATGAAGTCGAGTCCTGCTGTTACGGTCATGATTCGAGAGATTGTGACTTGTGCTGTGCTTGGGCCAGTGATGCGGCTACTAGAGGATCCTGACACGTGGAATCAACTTGTCGTCAATCTTGGCCGACCAATGCTACAGGATCGAAAGGCTGTCCGCAAAGTGCGCGCTGCTTTGGACCAGAATGCACCAGCGTCTCCCAAGACGGTCCGAGCTGCGCAGTTTCCACGGCTGCGTCCGTATGACAGCGAAAGACAGTTCGAAAAGTACATACGTGCTATCAGGCATGTACAGAACCTGTCAGATGCTAGACGATTCCGGAGCGATATCATGAGCCAACTTCGACGTGACGCTGCGGTAGAGGGCCAGGATGCGGCTTACCTTCGTCGATTGGAGACTGGTAAACGTCTACTTGATCAGAAGATCACGGCTCTGTCCGCAAACGGCGAGATCAAGCCGAAGCTCTCTTTGCAACCATCGGCGACCAATGGTGAGTTTGCTGCGAGAAAGCGACAGGCCTCCCTTAGAGAAATTGTATACGATGCCTCTGGCCTAAGCTATTTCATGGAGTACATGGATCGGAACCAATTGATGCGCCTGGTGCAGTTCTATCTGGTCGTTGATGGCTTTCGTGGCCCGCTTGAAGGAGATAACGATGAATCGGCTCCAAGCATCGCAGATGATCCAGACCGTATGGACATTGCGCAGATGTACGAAGGCTACCTCAGTAAGTCCGAGTTGCGGAGCAGTGATGCAGCGCTCGACACAGTGAAGGCCTACCTCAAAAAGGGCGTCAACGCTACCGCTCAGGACTATGTTGCCAGTCGACAAGCCGTACTTCAGACTCAGACGCAGGTATACAACATGATGAGAAAGACTCACTTCGAGAACTTCAAACGCTCAGATCTATACTACAAGTGGCTGGCTATCGATGACAACACCTCCATGACTGGCATGCAGAATAAGCAGCTCGGATCACCGCTCTCGCCAGAAAGTCCAAGGAGTACGGAAACCTCACCAGTGAGGACACGGCGGCCACCACTCGCAACCATGAACAAAGACTTAGGACTGAGACGAGCGGTTTTGTCATCATCGAACCTGAAGGACACTATGCGGGCGTCAGAAGCTCAGAGTTTACCACGCCGCTCGCTAGATGATACCAATACAAGGCCCGGTCTCTTCGACGATGATGACGACGATGACCATATGTCGCATTCGATCACAAGCGTACGCAGCTACGATTCGGACTCCGAGGCAGCACAGCAGGCACACGATGAGGCGAAAGCTGTTAATGCGATGCAAGCTGCATTGGATGGCATTGTTGCGGATGAAGACAGAAGTCCGCTCTTCCCAGACCCGGCCGAGCGACAGACTACGGAGGCAAGCATATCGCGACCCTCGCAGGACTCCGCAAGGCCTCCAATTTCTGCTCGGCCATCGGTCGATCGCAGTAAACCGCCACTTTCTGCTCGACCTTCTGAGCTTGACAAGCCGAGCATAGCGTCACTAGGTCTTGTGGGTGGACCATCAAGCAGAGGCGTCTTTGTTGACGACCTGTTTGGAGGAGAAGCGCAAAAGTTCGTCGAAGATGAGCGCGAGGACTCCAATGGACCGGATGACAGCGATGAAGATCGAGTCCAGGAAGCTGCACCTGGCGACTTGGGCTTGATCGAAGCCATCGATGTCCTCAACGCCGACATCGAGAAGCTCACAGCCCAGAAGCAGATTGTAGACTCTCTGACCGCAAAAGCGGAGCTGACTAATAATGCTGCCGAGCTTCGAATCCTGCGGAAGTCGGAACAGAGCCTCGACCGCGAGATCAAGCGCAAGGAGATGCAGAAGCAACAGTACGTCGTCCAAGAAAGCGACAACAGCTTGTACGGACGTGCAGCGATTAGTATCAGGTCGGTCATGATTGGTAAAGAGGACGACGGCCATGAGTACGCGGTGTATGTCATCGAAGTCAAGCGGCAAGCTGGCGAGCAGATGCCTGCTGCGACTTGGACGATCACGAGGCGATACAGCCAGTTCCACGAACTGCACAAACGGCTCAGAGCTCGGTTCCCATCGGTCCGCGAACTCAACTTCCCGCGTCGGCAGGCACTGTTTACGCTTCAGAAAGACTTCGTTCAGAAACGCCGTGTCGTTCTAGAGCGGTACCTGAGATCACTGCTGCTCGTACCGGCCATCTGCCGCAGTCGGGAACTCCGTGCATTTCTTTCGCAGTCTGCGATCGCCTCCGGCGGCAGTGATGGCACCCAAGTTGATGCCAAAGACTTCGTGACACGAATCTACAACTCCGTGTCGGACGGTATGGAAGAGTTTCTAGGCAACATCCCGGTTCTGGATCAGCTGTCAGTCGCCGGCCAGAACCTGATCTCAGCTGTATCTCAGACGAATGGTACACAAGCAGCTATCGACAGCCTTGACCCTGCTGCGCAGAACCCTGCGACATCTGCAGAGGCCGAGGCAGAGCTCAATGCCTACGAAGCCAAAGGCCCAGAACCACTCGTCAAGCCCATCTGCGATGTATTTCTTGAGACATTTGAGCTGTCGAAGGGCACCAGCTGGCTTCGTGGTCGCACCGTTGTCGTGGTACTCCATCAGCTCCTCGGCGGCACCATCGAGCGGCGGGTTCGTGACGCTGTCCGAGCCGCCATTGAAGATGACAGTCTTGTGCGATACGTAGATCTCTTGAGGAACACAATGTGGCCGGACGGCAAAGTGCGACAGGCGCCGGTGCCTCGTACACTGGCCGAGAAAGCGCGTACGAAGAAAGAGGCGAGCATCATTCTCGATGCTCTGGTGCCGGACCTTGCCGGAAGTGTAGTTGGCAAAGCGAACGCTCAGGCTGCGAGCAGGAAGATTGTTGCTATGCTGAACAATCAGCGGCTGAAGTGAGTTCAATTGGGTCGACTTATATGATATATGGCAGCTAACTTCTTACAGCACGCATCTTCTGTTCTCGCTCGTCGACGAGGTCATCAAAACTGTGTTTCCGGAGACGCAAGATACACAACGATAATATCGATTCTTCGGAAGCCTCCTCAATTTTGTTGTCATCTCCAGTGCTTCCAGCAGCCTAGCCGCCTCACGTAGCCGAGAACCATCTCGAGCACTTCAACTCTACAGCTTGGGTTGAGCACCGGTAATACGATAGCAAGCACCCCCTTTCCCGAACATCGTCTGCAGATCCGACGTGATCTCGTCCGGAATCTCCCACGCCGCGAAATGTCCGCCTTTTTGCTTGTCTGATTCGAACACTACTTGACCCAACGTGCGTCCCCAAGTATGCGGGATCACGCTCAGCTCTTTGGGCGTATAGCACAGGCCGAGCTTGACTCCGCTAATCCACTGGTTCGTGCGGTTACGGTGTACTTGCTGTTCGGATGTTGGATGGGTCGCTTCATAGTATATCCTCAGATTTGCTGCTGGTCCGGCTGTTGAGAACCAGTATATGCTTATCCATGTCAGGATTTCGTCATCCGTCCATGCATACGCATCCGTCCAGTCGTGCAGCTTCTCATAGATCCACGCAAGCAATGCTACAGGGCTGTCCGTAAGGCCGTAGCCGAGAGTCTGTGGCTTGGTGCTCTGCTCGAGGCGGTAACCTGTTCCCTCCTCCATGAACCACTTGGTACGCTCGAAACCGGCCTTGTCGCGCTCGCTGTAGGGAGTGACTGCGTGCTTCAGCGCCTGCCATGGGTTTTGTGTCCATTTCGGTGGGCCGTCCGATCGGATCATGTTGATATGTGAGGCTAGACACGACTCAGGAAATAAGAGGCCGATGGTTCGTGTGATCATAAATCCCCAGTCGCCTGTGTACAAGATCAGATGCTTTCATTTCGGCCTCTTCAGCGCTTCGAGAATAAGCTGGGACGTACCTCCTTGTGTCACGTACTTGTCGTATCCCAACGACAGCATCAAACGGTGGCAAATCGTGGCGTACTCTCTCAGTCCAAACCCTTTCTGCTTCACACCTTCACTCCAGCCTACAGAAGGGTCAATGGTTAGCAGTGTCTTGATGAAGGGTTTTCCCATCGGTGCTTTACCATAGTTTGGCAGACTCGGCGCAACCACGTGGAACGACACGCCGTTCGTACTCTGCCGTAACGCAGCAAGCATCTTAGTAACCTCAATATATGATCCCGGCCATCCGTGTACGAACAGCAGGGGGATCGAGATCGCGGACGTAGACTGCGCGTGCAAGTAATGGATGTCGATTTCAGGAAAGCCATCTGCTTTCAACTTCCGGTGGTAGTTTGGCAGCTGGTTCAGCTTCGCTTCCTGTGCACGCCAGTCGAAACCATCCTGCCAGTACTTTGTGAGGCGTTTGATGTCGCTCAGTGGCGCGCCATAGTCCCAACCAGATCCGTCGAGCTGTCGTCGATCAGCAAATGTTGTTGACTCCCTAAACTTCATATCGTACCTCATCGGGAAACCTGGCAAGCGAAAGCCTTTGCTTGAGATCGTCGAGGGCACTGTCAGGGACAGCAATCTGATAGCTGGACATCTTGTGCTATATGGCTCCTTTGCCAGTGAAGCCGAGCCTGAGGTCGGGGAAGATGGAGCTTTAGATGAGGTTGACGGAATGGTATAGACTTCGGAACGATCTTCTCAACCCGATGCACCACCTCGATTCGAGTGTACCTGTAGCTTGTGAAACTATGAGCTGCAGTCAAAGCCGCAGTCGAGAGCTGCACACATACGTCACAGCAAGAGCCGAGGCAAGCGATGGTCATGATGGCTTGACCCTCCGAAGTTAGTTGCTTCGGGACTGGTGAGCATGACGGCTATTCTACTGTACTGTATACCTTTCGTTCCTCCCATGAGCAGTAGCATGCGATACGTAGTGGAACGCCTCGCCAGGCTTGCATGAACATGTCCCTGTTCCCATAAAGCGAATTCCACCACTGAGGGGCATAGATAGCCTACATGACGACCCGTTGTCATTGTCTCCCCTCGAGGAGCTACCACGCATCTCCCGTTCATCCGAACAATATGACGGACTCAACTCCATTCTCAGACATCAAGGTCGATTTACTAGAAAAGTTGTATTGAGAGACAAGATGAAGGTCGCACGTGTCGTCGAGTATCATAAACCACTTCAGCTACAAGAAGCTCCGGAGCCGCAGATAGAAGGTCCGCTGGATGTGATTGTCAAGATTGGCGCTGTAAGTATATCGATCGTCGTGTAAATTGTCACAAGCTGAGCGTTACTGCAGGCAGGCGTCTGCCGAACAGACATCCACATCCTCGAAGGCCAATGGGAGAGCAAGTCTGGCGTTACACTGCCATATACCATTGGCCATGAGAACGCCGGATGGATCCACAAGCTCGGTGATGCTGTGACAGGTCTCAAAGTTGGTGATAAAGTGATCTTACATCCGCTGGTGACCTGTGGCCTCTGTCGCGCTTGTCGATTCGGCGACGATGTGCATTGCGAGAACAGTGCATTTCCGGGCATTAATGCTGATGTGGGCCGTCCTGCTTCGAGCATCGTGTTTAAGTCGAGCTGATCCGAAACTCAGGGTGGCTATGCGGAGTATCTGAAGACAGGCGCTCGTAGTGTCATCAAGCTCGACGACTCGTTGGAGCCAGCTGGTTCGTGTCAAATGCTCACACTTCTCCAACGAACCCGTGGCTGATCAGATGATAAGATGTCGCCGCCCTAGCCGACGCAGGTCTCACAGCATACCATGCCGCCGCCAAAGCAGCCAAGATTCTCAGGCCAGGCAACTTCTGCATCTGTATCGGAGCAGGTGGCTTAGGCCATATCGGTATCCAGGTGATGAAAGCCATCAGTGCCGCGACTCTCATTGTCATCGACCAGAATGCGGATGCGCTCAAGCTAGCAAAGGAGCTTGGTGCGGACCACGTAATCCAGTCCGGAGAGGACGACAGCTTCGTCAAACAAGTCAAAGACCTAACCGGCGGCAAAGGCGCGGAAGCAGTTATTGACTTCGTCTGCGAGGGTGGCTCGATGAAGACTGGCGTGCAGATGCTGAGACAGGCTGGAAATTACTATGTTGTCGGGTTAGTACTTGAGCTTGTGACTAGAACGAAAACTGGATCTTCTGCTAACGTCTGTCAGCTACGGCGAGAATCTTAACATCCCCACTATCGATGTCATCAGCACGGAGATCAACTTCATCGGCAACCTGGTCGGATCGTACAACGACTTGCAGGAACTAATGATACTCGCCGCTCAAGGAAAGGTGACGTTGCATACTTCCAAGTATAAGCTCGATGATTTCCAGCAAGCTATCGACGACCTATCTGCTGGCAAGGTGCGAGGCAGGGCCATCTTAGTTCCGTAGTGTAGGAAGATGCGAGGTACAGCGGATTCTGAAATGGATGCGAACACTCGAGACAAAATTAATGCCTTGGCTCATCAGTTCGTAGCTGTCTGCATACCATCTCGACGCTGTCGGTTCATTTTGGAAATGTGAGGCAGATGGCGGCATCACATAAAGTCGTCTTCGAAGTTCGCATCGCGGTCCTGGTTGCTGGACTGAGCCAGATTCTCCTCCGTGTGCAGCTCATCGTACATATGCTCCTTTTGGTATTTGATCTGGGCTCGCTCTTCCGCAATCCGCGCGTCGTCCTTCTTCTGCAACAGTTGTTAGCTTCGGGATTACAGATTGCATGGCGGTTACAACACACCTTCTCCTGCGCACTCATCCTCTCCCGCTTCCGCTCCTCGGCATCCCGATCTGCCCTCTCCATTCTGAAATCGGGGTTCTTCTCAACCTTCGTCTTATTCAGCCGATTCACGATAGCGTTCTCCCTCTTCTCCACTCGGATCTTCTTGACCAGCTTCTGCTGATGGAAGCCCACCTGCCCTGTCGCCATGTCTCCAGTCTTCTTCAGGTTCGACCATGGCGTGTAGACAACTGTTACATTATCCTTCTTGTTGCCCTCGATACTGTTCGCCTTGGTGAGCTGCGCACAGTCAGTGAGCAGGTCCTGTGAGATTGCCGTCCATGGTTCGGTTTCTGGGTTCGGAAGTCGGAGGTATATGTGTGCGCTGGAGAGGTTGTCGGCATGGAACCAGACGTCTTCCGGCCAGCCGTGAGCTATGAGGTCCTCATCTCTAGACAAGTCAGCTGGCAAGCCATATTGGTGAAATAGGAAAGTCCTACTCTCTTCTTTGTCTTTACCTACGTATATGAAGGCCTGCGGATCAACGACGTTGCTGGTGAAGTAGTACACCATCACGGCGGTGACAATCCAGGAAGTGTATATCGTGAGCACGGTGAAGACGTTGGAGGAAGAAAAGAGTGGTCTCGCGAGACGATCATGTGAATATCTATTCGAAGACGCTCGGGCCACCATCAAGTCGCACTCGGACTCGCTTATTTCTCACCACATCTCCTGAGGGCTGACCAGGGTTCGGAAAATGTATCCCAGGCCTTACCAGTCGTATATCTACCAAGATGGCGGGCATCGGAATCTTCTGGGCCACGATCTCGTTGGTGGCCTTCTTGCTCATCAGCACTGCCGACATGATGGGCTTTTTCAAGCCCAAGAACCAGTTCGATGTCAATGGCAAGGTAAGTCCTGCCTACTCCTGCTGATGTAAACTGGTGCTGACGATGCCAACCTAGACTGTAGTCATCACAGGCGGCTCTCAAGGCATGGGACGAGGATTGGCCAAGTTACTAGCACAGAAAGGTGCCAATGTAGTCATCGTAGCGAGAGATCAAAAGAAACTGGATGCTGCGCTGGAGTACATCTCGGTATGTAGCATACGTATACAGGTCTCCTATACAAAATTCTGACATTCCCTCAGTCCGCCGCCAAGGGTAGTGCAAAGCAACGCTTCCACGCCATCAGCGCCGATGTCACCAAATCCGAAGAAAACATTCGCATCATATCCGAAGTGACTGCTTGGAACAATGGCAACCCCCCTGATGTCGTCTGGGCGAACGCAGGAAGTGCACATCCGGAGCTCTTCATCGATACACCAGTTGAACTCCTGCGCTCGCAGATGGACATCAACTACTTCGCAGCCGCCTTCCTTGGCCACGCAACCCTCAGGTCCTGGCTCAAACCCACCACTGTCAACCAGACGGAAGAGTCGGCAGCAGCTATGCCCCCACGACACTTCATCATCACTTCTTCGACGGTCTGCTATATCGGTCTCGCGGGCTATGGACCATATGCGCCTGCGAAATCAGCCCTCCGTTCTTTAGCAGACATCTTACGTTCTGAGGTTCGGGTGTACAACGGGTACCGCAGCGCCAACCCCTCGAAAGGTCCCGCCACGGATGTCGAGATCCACTGCGTGACTCCTGGTACAATCTTCTCGCCAGGCCTGGAGAACGAAAACAAGACCAAGCCAGCGGTAACCTTTATTCTGGAAGAGAGCGACCCGCGGCAAAGCGAGGACGAAGTCGCGGCTGCTGCTATCAAAGGTCTCGAAAGGGGTGGCTATCTGATCACGACGCAGTGGCTTGGGGCATTGCTCCGGGCTGGTATGATGGGAGGAGTGCCGAGGAATGCTGCCTTCAAGGATACCATGCTTGCGTTGGTCACGCCGTTCATCTGGCTGTTCATGCAAGCGGATCTCGAAGGGAAGGTGCTGAAGTGGGGAGAGAAGAATCAGGTGAAGTTGCCGCAATAGAGTCTCGTGATCGTGTATGGTGTAGTGTTTGTTTATAGAGCGTGGAGTAATCATAGGGTGTGTTTTGCCTGGCTCTACGGAATACGTTACCTTCCGGCGCTTTTGTATCCACTGGACAAGCAGACAGAAGACAGTGATCTCAGCAATTGCATGTATGCATGTTTGATGATGTTCAATACGAGATCATAGCCAGGGTATCATTCGCACAGTCCTCAGAACAACCTAAACGCCTTCCAGCCTCCCACAAATGCTAAACCCATTATCACGAGTTCATCGCCTCCTCCGCCTGCGCCCACTCCCCTCGATCAAACATATCCAGCAATACCACATTAGGCATCCTCCCATATGTCTCCTCGCAAAGTCCAGCCTGCGCTCCAATACTGCCCACCCCGGTTGCAGCGTTGGTCTGGAAGTTCTTATCCTCCTCCGGAATCAGTATATCATCCATGCCCAACGCCTTTTCGTCAAGGAAGTGGTTGACGATGTACATCCGTCCATCTGGGGAAGCATTCGGAGGCCGGTCAATGCTGCATTGGTTGAACGTCGGGTCCGTGACATCATAGGGAGTTTCGAAGTAGTACTTGAACTCGTTTAGGATAAACGGCGTCTTGGTCTCGTCAGCGCCGTAGTCGAGGAACATGACGAAGCGGCTTTTGCTGGAGATCATGTCGCCCAAGGTTGGCCAGTCGGTTGTCACCAGTGGGTCCGGTGAGCTGGACGGGACGAAGGCGTAGTCGCGCAAGCCGCTGGACTTGACGACGTCGCCGATGTCAGTTATGGGCACGCCATCGCCGTTCGTTAGAAGGAGAGTGACCACTTCATCCGGGTGGCCGTCAAGCCATGTCTTGATCGTCGTGAGGTAAGCTTCTAAACTGCCTGCGTACAAGAGCCAGCAGCTCGTGTGGCACATAGACAGTCCTAGGACGTCGTCTTTATGCATTTGTGCTTGCAGGAAGCGAACACCGGCGTCTAGCTGCTGGGTCACGGAGCGGTGTTGATTGACTCGTGGGTCTTCTACGTCGCCGACGAAGGCCGAGTTGTGTGTTCCGATGAACGAGACCTCTGAATACTTGCGAGAGCAGAGTTCGGCGTTGCCATTGCAGAGTTGTGTATCCTGGTGAGGTGTGATTATGGGTGAAGCAGTTGCGAGGGCAGTGAGGGTTGCGAAAAGCAGATTGAGGAGCTTCATGTCCGCTGTTTGCAGATATCGCAATGTCGGTGTCGGTCTTGTGTCGGCGTCCACAGATATGTTCTGTGTGCGGCCGCTCTGCCGAGAAACCAGGTCTGGTTATGTATATGAGTGTTGACAATAGAGTTCAAAGATATGCTCGAATTGCCATCGTGCGTCCAGCGCTCCGATATGTAGTCGAAATTGCAAAACGAGAGATAAGCAGAATTATAACGAGAGTAAGTGGTCCTCGAGAACCAATTTTGGGAAAGTCAAATATAGCGACTGTGCAGGAAGAGGGCCAAAATATCGCAGTGAGCAGCAGTCTTAAACATATACTTATGGACCAGCAGCGGTCTATCTCCTCTACTTGCAAAGAAGGGCCATTGGTCGTTGATGAGACCTATTGCATCGTTGAAACAGGCAGCCAAGCCTCGGTGAAGAGAGCCTTTGAGACACGGGCGAGAAAATGTTGGTAGACCACGAAATACCAATTTCTTGCGGCAATCAGCGGAGGTGATAAAACGTGATAAGCCCCATCTGGAGCTTGTCGATAGTCTGTTCTGGTCTGTTCTGGTACCGCAAAGACATTACGGCCCCATCGTAGGGGATATTCGCCCTCTGTGCTCAAATTAGGTTCATCTCTGCTTCGCCGCGTTACGACAGCGCTTCTTGCAACTGCCGTTGACGCTCCAGCAAAATGAGCTGTCACCAGCGGGGTTCCAAGATGTTCTGGCGTATCAGAAAGCAATCTGTTTCACGAATTCGACGAAATCTTGCTTCGTGCTCTCGTGTGGTCCAATTTAAAGGTAAGCGGGAGTGAGCCGCGAGGCTAAAAAGCTTAATCGCCGATTGTTGCAAGAAAATCAGGGTCCTGTCAAAGAAGCGTCTCAAGCGAAATGCGTTTCATCTGCTGCAGATGCTCGTGGCGAGTGATTTGGGTTGAGGCAGTGACTGAGCATTTCGCACTTTGTCGCCAAGTCTTCGGATCATCCAGGCCAAGATTGTGTTAAAAGTAGTACCGGTGGCGTAGCCTTAAACAATCCAAGTCCGAAGTGTGATAAGGTCTGGAGACGGAGCTGGTCCTCATGTGCCAAGGACTGATCATACCGAGTGACTTGTTGGATTCGGGCCTAGGTGTCGCTTCGCGGGTCGGTGTAATCGCAAAGCCGTAAGGCGAGCAAGGGTCATCTGGTATCTTTCGGGCAATCGGATTCCAGTCGTACAAGGCGAGTGCTGTCCCAGTCGCGATGTATAATCCAAGTTAGGCCATCACACTCGATGATGTGGCAATCAGCCATGCCTCCTTCAAGAGACGGGCTGCCCACCTCTCACCCCAAAGCCGAACCCACCCCTCCCACCACTGCTCTCCGGGCCCTTGGGCTGCCTGAGCGGATGGTCTTCCTTCACAACATTGCTCGTGTCTTTTCCATCCCTCCTCGGCATCCGACGTCCCATGTCTTCAGGATCGAAAAGCCCACTCCCACCAGTAGTAGGCCGGGCAGGCGACTGGTCCGCAGATGAGCTTGGCTGGCTGGCACCTCTCCCACCCACCTTTGCACCACCTCGTCCACGCCTGTTGTCGCGCCCATTCGAGCTCTCCCGTGATCGCACAGCGCTCGCAGCAGTGTTTGGCGTGGAAGTTGAACCCGAAGACCCCATGATCCTCTCCCTGGCTTCGGCGTACTTGCGCTGCTTCTCCTCACGCTCTAGCTTCGCTTTGCGCGTACGCTCTTCCAGCTCCGACTCTCTCTTCTTGCGCGACTCTTCCTCGCTGTCCTCGTCATCTTCTACACTCAAATTCGCTACGCCATTTGCGAGGCCACCACCCCTCTTTGCAAGTGTTGGAGCGCCGGGTTTGCGTGAAAGGAGCGTGACTGGGGTCTTGAATTCCTGCTTCAGCGGAACGACACCCTGTGCCTCAAGCCAGTGGAAGCGATCCGGGGTCTCCGCAGAGTCCCATAGCTGCTTCTGCTGCTCTTGGTGTTGGGCGCGGCGTTGCGCTTTGGTGAGTTTGGGCGCTGGTTCGGTTTGGGTGGGTCTGGCTTCTGCTTTCTGTAGCGATATTGGTCAGTTGATGGAGGCCACTCTAGGGGACGTCCAGGTCTTCGTACATCCGCGACTGCCTCCCAATTATCGTCCCATGCATCGGGCAGTGCGCCTTTGCTGCTCATCCCTCCCGCTGTTATGGTGGAAGGCGGTGTTTGTTGAAGATTCGTTCAGCTTGGGATTTGTCGTAGAAATGGCTGTATATGCAGTTCATCGAGGGATATAGTGTCGTCAGGTCTTGAGGGTGCGCAGAGTCTTGTTCGTGGGAAAGGTAATCGGGAATGCTCTTGCTGGCCATACTTCCCCCACTATCTCAATGGCTTGCCTCAGGCCGACGAAACCACCCGATCTGGCAATAGCGTGAACTCTATTCCCTGCGACTCATGGAACCTGACCATTCCGTGCCTTGTGCCTTGTAGAAAAATCAATCTCTGGATACCTTAGTTGCAGCGAGACTGTTTTACGTTCCAAGAGCCCTCGCCGGAATCACGCCGACTCTCAAGATCATGCAACCACAAGACAGCTTGTATAATAGGCCGAGATGTTCCAGCTAAACAGCACACAAGGACCTAGTCCGAAATGCTTCTTTATCACTTCAGTGCTGCCGTCTTTCGTCAATGCCGAGCAGATTCCAAGCAGGAAGAGGCCTTTCTCGACATTCAGTGACCACCCACTCGTTCACACAGTAAGCACGTTGTACGTCGTAGCATGCCTTACGAAGTCTGACTGACGCTCCGGTCGATGTACTTGTCCCACAAGAAGTCGAACCCGCTATGCGACAAGCTCTTCAAGACGCGTCAAGCAAACTCATGTACGCGAGAGTTCATATGAAGCTGAGCGAGCTTGTTTCTGGCGAATTCTTTAACCAGTACATCAAGACTGGTATGTTCAGAAGTTTCTTCGAATGTCATGAGCTAACAGATGCAACAGGAAACATCCTGATGTTATCCGAAGGTCGAGCAGGTACAGACCACATGTTCTCGCTTGTAGACGGTATACTTCGAATCGAGGTAGACAAAGCTACATTCGAGCGAATGGGTCTGGAAGGAAAGCCGATACCGACCGCAGGACGAAAGCATGTCAAGATTCGATATGGTGAGTTCTGTTCACATTTGCATTCGGTTTCTTTCGCTGACTCGGTTTTAGCCATTGAACTCAATTTGCGACTACCATCGATGGTTCGTGGAAAGAAAGGATTCGAGAGGATCTTGTGGGCTTTCAAGAACGTGCTTGATCGCTCTGTAACGTGGCTGTTTTACGATCTGAGAAGCCCTACGAATATTTCTGGTCCTATCTCGACCCAGCAGCCCCTGATGAAGACCATCGAAGTAGAAACACAGGCTCTATCTCAAGTCACAGTGCCTCAACTCCCGCAGATCTCCGAGCAAGAAGACTACGACGTCGCCATCGAGTTGCTGGAATGGGTCACGCTGGCTGCAGCAGACTCGCCGCGCATTCGAACTCAAGACATCGCAGACTCCTACCTCAGTCGATACCAGGTCCCGAACATTGCCGGTGATGCAGTAGAAGATGTGTCGACTCAAGACTTGGCTCGCGTGCGGTGGCATGGATTCATGCCTTATCAGAGGGTGCAAGATATCTACCTTGCAGCTCTCAGATCGTCGGGTGACACGTGGTTCGCAATGAATGTGTATGCATTCGATGGTCATGCATATACTATCCTCGAGAACTCGCACCATACATCGACGTGGGAGTATATGGCTTGAGCATTACGAAATCATGCTGATTGCTCACGGCAACGGGGTGATCGTCTGAAGTACTGCCTGCAGCGGAGTGAGTACTTCATCGGCTCCAGACCATCTGTCTCCAGCTGTGCTAATTGCTTTCACCAGCAAAGGATACAGATAGTGCAAGTGCGCTGTATCTCCACGCCTTTGATTGGCGAGTGGATCCGATGCGAGTGCTTCAGGATGGAGCTTGAGCTTGCCGATGGTGTCAAAGCAATACAAAAGCTCCTCCAGCTCCGAAAGTGGCTGTGGCCGCCGACCTCGAAGAGGCTGATCGGCGATATATGCACGTATCGGAATGGCGAGACGGAGGATCAGTAACGGAGCAGCAGCTTGGGCCAGCTTTGTACTCCCGGATGAGCCATCGTTCCCGCAAGAGAGGTTGATGAGCTCAGAGATGCACTCGTAGCACATTTGCTCCCGCTTTGAGTATGGAACTCGTTTGACTCGACCGAGGCGTATCTGTTCGATGTCCTGCAACGGCGAGCTGCCATCGGGTGGGAGTTCTTCGGACTCAGTTGGGTGGACTATCGATGCATCAAGTAGCGCGTGTGCGTATTGAGCCCGCACGCTGTCGGGTACCTCTTGTTCTCCGAGGTGCGGGACGAGAATGTGTCGGATCGATTTGAAGCTCTCGATGTCAAGCAGCTCGTCGTCGTAGACTCTGTCCGGATCCTGTACGTTGTCCAGCCCTTTGGCTCCCACGATGCCGTTCATCACGCCCACGTACTCTGACAATAATGAGCCTTTGACGCTTTGATCGATGTCCAGTATTGAGCAATGCTCGATGACTGGACTTGCCAATGTTACAGCCGTTGCTGTTGCCTTTCGCCACAGTGATGTGCCTTTGCAGTCGGATTTGTAGGCATACTTCACTTCGATAAGACGCCGCAGGCTATGAACAGCCGTGCTGATTGTTCCAGTCTCCCACAATTCTGCATCAGCCATGCCAGTCGCCACAAGTCGTTCGAGCCACTCGATCCCCTCGCCAGCCATTGCGATGAAAGTAGGCTTATCAGATGTCGGCCCCTCCTGCGCTGTGTCATGATGCAGTGTAACAAGCTTTGAAGCCACTATCATAAGTGTTGCGGGTGTATCTGTCCGGATACTTTTGAACATATCGAAGGCTTTGCTCTGAAGCGGACTGAGACTGCTCGCATCAGCGCCATACCGGGGTCCATTTGAGTGGCGGAGGACTCGGTATACGTTCTCCACCAGAGTCCTAGTCTGTGACACACTCATGCCCTGCTCTGTGAGGCGATAGAGTTCAGTCCCGGCTTCGAGATAGGCGCTGAAGCTTTCTTGATTGGAGGCTTTACTTGCTGTCTCACTGTTGACCGGACTTCTCTTCAGCCACAGATGGAGCGTCCGGTACATGAGACCTGCCCAGACCTTGGAATCTGCTGAAATATGGGAGAGGACCTTCTTAAGAGCTTGGTAGACGGCGGCGTTGAGCAACAGGCTCTCAACATCGAGGTAGTTTTCCATCCGAGCGAGGAATGCTTCCCACAAGCCTGGTAGTTGTGTGATCTGCTCAATGACGCGCAGATGCTGCGACACCACTTCTGCGGTCCCTGCGATGATAGCACAAGAGATGCCTTCGTCCTTTGTGTCCGACGCTGCACCGTCAGCTGCATCGCCGTGCGTCTGATCGTGGTACAGAAACGAGTCGTGGAATGCCACTTTGAAAAGGATATTTCGCAGAGTCAAATCCCAGGTTGATGGCGCCAGTTGCTCGCCATGATTCTTGAAGATACTGCAAAGCGTCTGAAATGCAGCTTTGCGAACTTCTTTATGACCGTTGCCAATGATGTCTCGGAGGCGCAGTAGAAGTAGTAGCCACTGCGCTGAGTTGGAGCTTCGTGCCATTGATTGCACCTCTTCCTCAAAATCGTCCGCCTCTTTCACCTGTGTCGCAGCCTCGGCAAGCTCGTTCGAGGCAATGTCGTTCAGCAGAAAATCGGACATGTTCCATACCATGGTGATGGTGCTGAGGCAGATATTCAGCTCGTCACTCTGGGCAGCGAAGCGGTATAGCAGCTCGATCATAGAAGGCATGACTGCACCGGACAAAGCCGAGAGAAAGTCCGAGCAGATCAGTTGCGTTGCCGCAAATGCAGCCTTGCCCAGTTCGACCGAGACTAAGTCTCTAGATATGTTTTCCCAGTCGATATGCACTTGCTCGTCATCTTGCCTGTCTGGTGGTGTTCCACTTCGCTCGAAGACACTGGAAATTATCGCGATTGTTCTGTTCCAGCCGGAGACGAGCGACTCGCCACAGCGTTCCAAGATAGTGCGCAGAGCTTCAACAACATGTCCTTGTATGTCGATGTCAGTTGATGAGAGCTCACCATCTTCACCATAGATCCCATCTATCAGGCGCAACAGTATGGCAAGAGTGCGTCGCTGAATTGTCGCTTGCGTGGACTTCTCTTCTTCGGAGGCCTCAGCTATCATCTCTGCTGCGACTTTGCACAGCACGTCGGTAGCAGCTCTTCGGGCTTCCTTCGGGTGGGTGTTGCTCGACGCGAGAATAACGAGTTCGTCCACGAGGATGTTCCAACCACTTTCGGCCGGGTCATCTGACACGAAGCGAGCAACGTTGAGTGCAGCTAGACTTCCAAGCTTAGGCACGACGAACTTGTAATCTCTCAGCTGCATCTCCGTGAGACTGCTCGCTCCCGTCAAGCCAGAGAATGTACGTGACTTCAATGATGGCGTTGCAGGTGGAGATGCTTGACCGAGCCGCGGAGAGGAAAGTGTACTGGGGTCCTTGCCACGAAGTAGACGGCAGAAGGTGGTTAGTACGTTCAAAAATGCTTCGTTGGGATAGTCAGCCGTGCTTTCGAGTAGCCGCGAAGCCGCGGACTCTACTGCGTTGATCTCGTTGGTGAATGCTTGCACCACGTCTGGCGATTCCGACCCTTTTTGAGAGGATGTGAGACCTTGCCGAGCCATCTGCTGTGGCCCGATAGCACTTAATACCGTGTCGGCTTGACGCAGGGTATCGACGACGACGGCAAACGCTGAACCGAGTGTCGGTCCGAGCGCGATAGCAAGATTGAGCTGTGCTCTCAAGCATAAAAGGTTGCGCGTCGTCAGCATTGGTCGGTAAGGCTCAAAAGAGCCACGCCTGTCACGGTCGATCGAGAGTGACGATGTCTGACTCACGAGCGTGTCTACGCTCAAGAGACCTTTCGGGTTTGAAAAAACGCGAGGGCTGTCAGTCGAAGGGGTCTTGGGCGGATCGGCTATCGCGGCGTTGAGCACATGGGGTGGCACCGCTGCCTTACCCAGAGTTGTCATGAGTGCATCTCTCGCAGTGCTGAGTCTCAAGAGGCCAGCTACTTGAGCAAACCGTTGATAAGCCTTGATTAAGTTTCGATAGTAGAGATCGTCTATTGCAGCATTGAGAAAGGTTGAGGACGTGGCCAAGACAGCAGGCCAGCATGAGTCAACAAAGCCATTGACTGCTCGGATTCGTGCAGCAGCAGCGTGACCTTTGTACTCCAGTGGATTTAATGGTACGGTCCGTTTACGATATGAATGTGATCGATTCCTGCCAGTGCTCACGCTGCCATTAGATGGCGATCCGTCCGCTGCGGGTTGGACATGGTCCTCTGGTCGCGGCTTCTCGTGGTGGACTGTCAACGGCAAAGTCAGCTTCGCCAGCCCATCTGACAAGCTGTTGAGACATTCCAAGACCAGTGCATATATGTAGGTCTCCGGTACAGCAGGTGGTTCAGCCTTGTCTAGCTGCTCCAGACAGGGAGAGCGTGGCAAGCTCCATCTTGAACTGATACCAGCCACATTGACTTCTGTGACCCCAAGGGCGGAACTGATCATTCCCGCCACGCCTCCTGCCGCATCGAGGGATGGTGTTTCGGGGGTAACATCTCTCGCAGAGAGAGGTCCTGCTGGAGCGCTTGACTGCTGACCTAGTCCGATGGCAGATGGCTTTTCTGAAGAGAGACGCACAAAGACGGACATCAGATCCTGGACGATCGGTTTGCCGCCATCAGCCATGTCGTACAGTGCGTAAGCATCGATGACACGACTACCCTCGGCGAAAAAGTTTCGCAATATCTCCATTGCGGTCGCTCGTTTCCACATTGGCGATGCATCAGGATCCAGCGTGTGTATTACCAGCCCAAGAGCCACTTCACACTCCGCCGGAAACTGTTTCATGTAACGACTGATGATCAAGTCCAGCAACCTAAGTGAGCGTAAAGTGGTGGCATAGTTTAGCTTTTCTGACAACGCTCGGGTGATGTATGGCAGCACATTCGATCTGATAGTGCTGCTAAGCTCCTGGTGAGTGGCGAACAGCGAGGGATTGGCGACTATGCATGACCAGATAAGCTCGAGGCTCGATTCTTCCGAGAGTGACGCGAATCGTACAAACTTGGTCTTTCTGTCCTCTGCGGCCAGTGCAAGGTCACGGAACACTCGATACGCGTCGAACGCCGCTGGACGTAGATTGATGGGGCCGTCGTCGCCAGGCACCTCGTTCTGAGCCTGAACTTCGCCGGGATGCTTGTCCTCATTTCCGACCTTTTCGAAGACACTCGTGACAAGTTGTTGTAGAGTTGCCGCTGCTACTCCGCTGACGGTTTGCGCCTTTGCGCTCTGCAGGGAGGAGCATACTTCGAGCGCACCACTCAGCAGGTCACCTTTCAAGTCATCGGCATAATTCTGCAGTAGAGACGGCAAAGCTTGCAGAATCTTCAGCTGGAGGTCGAGGCCAAGATCCGTGCAGGCGTTCAACGCTTCCAAGGTTTCTTGTAGTCTCGACCTAGGCAGGCCTCGGGATATGATGAGACGCTGAAGGCATGTCAAACCGCTCCCAGCAAATCTGGCATTCCGTGTCCCACAGGCAAGCAGGAATGGCTCGATAAAAGAAGAACATCGGCTGAGATCTCTTACAAGTTAGCTAGAACAGCGATACTAGAGGAATAATGTAGAAATACCAGCTGCCAGTCGTTGCTCTGAGGTTGTGGGAAGGCTTTTGAGATCCTGGAGCGATTTCTCTGCTGCGCTTCGAAGATCTGCGTTTCTCCTTTTTGCTTCTGACACCAGGTTTGCCAATTCAGTGGCGAGAAGGGTGGAGGTCATCTTAAGCTATAGCCGTGTACAAGTATAAGACAAGGCCTCGAGATCATGTCGGAGAGTTCGTGAGCGCGTGGAGGTCACACAAGGACCTCGTTACGCATGTCAAGTCGGTCTACCAATCGCCGTGAGACATCGTGTACGAGTATGTCAAGTCACGTTGAAGTGTGGAAGGCGGCTGCAAGGAGACGTGTCAGATATATGTAAGGTGTACCTCAGGCACCAGCGTAGCGTGCATGTGCGCTCCGGCCACGTGAGGATCGTCATGGCCATGCACGTACTCTCGAGACTACGCGTTCTACAGTTACATACGGAAATACATATTGAGTAGCTCGACATCGTCAACCACTTCTGGTCCCCTTGACTTCGGTATGCGGCCTAGACGATACTGCGACAACATCTCCGAGCCACCGAGATCGATGCGTCTATGTCCGATACAAGTTGGCACAACGAGCAAACGACTCTTCAAGATAGAGAAGAATCAATAGCGAGAGGGCCAGATACATCGGGAAAGGACACTGCGCTCAAGATCGTGACAGATACTGCGGACAATGGACAGACGTCGAATCCCGTTCTCAAGCACGAGGATGAACTGGAAGCAAGTGTTGAGCAGCCTGGGGAGCATAGAGCCATGAGTCAAGAGGGAGAATCATCTTCAATGGCTGCTGAAGAGGGTACAGGCAGTATGGATGTGAGATCTCCGCTAGCTGAAGATATTGAGAAAGAAGCAAGTGAGCATCTGGCACGTCGAGCAGCGGGAATGTCTATGGAGAATGAAAGAGAGACTGTCGACCAGCAACCACAAGACTCGGAGAGTCGGAAAGACGATGATCTGCCGGCGTCACCTCCAGCCCCGCCCGTACCAGACAAGGATGCATCGACATCTCACGGACAGTCAGAGCATGAGTACGACGAGAAGCACCCACCACGGAACGACGAGTCATCCCACGAGATACCCGAGGCCCCTCAAGGTACAATGGAGATGACCGGGTCAGAGATTCAGAACATTATGGAGCAGTTCCAGAACGGCATGGGTGGCCCGCCAGAAGAGATCATGTCGCCGATCCGTGAACGACAGCAACCTATACTGGTCCTTCCGCCTCGAACATCAAGCTTAGAGCACAGGGAGCAGCATGGTTTGAGTCCGCAGACTACTGGAGGCAGCGTGCAAAGTCAGCCATTCAGTCCTCACTCGGGCAAAGCTCCTTCAATATCTGGTGGTAGTGTCAATCAGGTGAAAACGGACGACACGGAATCTATCATGAGTGCAAAGGCAGGCTCAATATTCCAGCCACCGCCTCCTTCACCTGACCCTGATCCACCTTTGCCATTCGATTTCCACCGCTTCTTGGAGCAGCTACGGCACAGAACGGCGGATCCAGTAGCAAGATTTCTCCGGTCCTTCCTCACCGAGTTTGGTAAAAAACAGTGGATGGTGCACGAACAGGTGAAAATCATCTCGGACTTTCTCGAGTTCATTTCGAAGAAGATGGCGCAGTGCGAAGTATGGCGGACGGTGTCAGATGCCGAGTTCGAGAACGCTCGAGAAGGCATGGAGAAGTTGGTCATGAACAGGCTCTACTCGCAGACCTTCTCACCCGCGATAGCACCTGTTCCTGGCAGCCCTCGTAAGGCGGGAGGCAAAGGCAGTAGATCAGCTGCAGATGCGGCGAACCCACATGGCCCAGGAAGGCGCGGTCAGCATCAAGAAGACATCGAGCGGGATGAAGTGATAGCGCTGAAGATGCGACTCTATGGCTGGATTCAGGAGGAACATCTCGAAATCGACCCCATCAACGACAAAGGACGAAAATTTCTGACGCTGGCCCAGAAGGAGTTACTGAAGATCAACACCTATCGAGCGCCGCGAGACAAGGTTATATGTGTTTTGAACACCTGCAAAGTCATCTTCGGCTTTCTAAAGAACTCGAAAGGAGACCAGTCCGCTGATGCGTTTATCCCGTTGCTGATATACACGGTATTAAGAGCTCGGCCAGAGCACTTGGTGAGCAATGTGCAATACATCTGGCGCTTCAGAAACCAAGACAAGCTAGGTGGCGAGGCAGGCTATTACATGTCATCATTGATGGGCGTGGTGACGTTCATCGAGGGTATCGATCGCAACACCATCAAGATATCACAAGAGGACTTCGACCGGAACGTCGAACAAGCTGTGAGCGCCATCGCGGAGAAGAACAAGGCCGACGAGTACGAGGAAAAGTCTCATGCAGCAGCAGCCACACTTCCGTTGCAGCAGCGCCTCAACGAGAAGAGTGCTTTGAGTAGAGCAGAGGTGACGCCCAAGAACAGTATGGATGCTGAACAATCGAGTCCGAGACGGAACGTGACTGGAGAGAAGAGTGGACATGCTCATCAAAAGTCGACGGATACTATAGACGACTTCGACGCCGTGACCGGCTTGCTGCGTACGATACAGAAGCCGCTGAGCAGTATCGGCCGGATCTTCTCTGACGACAATTCGAGTTCAGCACACAGCAATCAGTCCTTAAGACCTGCGAGTACGCCATTGCCTGGCTCGAGAGCACCTTCGCCTGCTCATCCAGAAAGACATCCATCAGCAGACGGCAGGGCGCGAGACCGGTCCGCGGCGGACAGGCAGAATGCTGCTGATGCTGCGGCAAGACAGGCGAGTGCTGAGACTGCACAGGCGCAGAGAGTGAGGGTTCAGGAGTATAAGGTCGTGGTAGAGTGAGTATTCCCGACATGATGTCCTACCTTGGATATGGAGCTGACTTGTTCCTAGGACGCTGCAAAGCATGTTTCCCAATCTCGACAAAGAAGTCATCGAAGACGTGGTTCGAGCGCAGGAAGGAAATGTTGGAAGGGCCGTTGATGCATGTCTGGCGTTGAGCAATGGGTCGTGATACCCCGGTAGCTATAGAATGCCGATTTGCTAGCATTAAATTAAAGAAGTGTACAGCAGGCTCTGGATCAAGAGCAGTTGCAACTCTTCGCGCGATTCGATTTCGTGTCTGACGACACCGTCGGCAAGCTTGTCACCTACCGATCACAAGCACGACAAGCTGGATCCTTTGGCTGTGGTTCGAAACCCAGGCTGAAAGTCTAATTTATTCTTTGAGGCTGATCGTCCCTCCACGTTCCTGGACGTTACTCATTTGCTCTGAAGGGTGATCTTCCTGGAAGTAGTATGGCTGTGCCTAATAACCCGCCCACTGATGATCCAGTACTACAGTACCACTTCCGTCATTGCCTCGATCCTGCGCTCTGGTTCAGAACATGTCAGATATCTGTCCCCCAACGCTGCTGGACGGTTCATGCTTCCTTCTGGACGTTGGCATATTGAATTGAAAGGAGGTACGACTGGACCAGCATGGACTGGTACCACCAAACACTCTTGCTGCTCGCCGTAACAATAGCGCAAGCTGCATATGGTGACCACGACAATGGCTTCGGCAACGAGACGCTTCTCTGCAACTCCACGATCAGCAAGGCCAATGCATCTGGCAGAATCACTTTCGCAGTCGATTATCCGACGAAGCAATCCAATGGCAGCATCGGCTCCGCCGAGCAGAGCGTAGCCGATCCCTCATGGGCGTTGACGGTGGACGTTGCCCACGACACCACTCAAACCACTCTATGGTATGATACGGCAGGTCAAAACTATAGCAACGACCTTGGCATTGGTTACGATGCTTGCGCCTTCTTGATCTCCTCGCTACCCCGGAACACCATTAGACTCGGCCAAGACGACCCAGGAGATTGCTCAAGCATGTTTTCCCAGCCCTGCAGAGATGCTATCTTGACAAGAGCTGCAAGTTCCGCGCAACAGTGGACCACTTACTCTTCCCCACCTCCATACAACAACTTGACTGCTGGAGTACTTCCAACACTGTGCGGCTACATCTATGCAGACCTCGGAGACGATGGCAAGGCTTACCCGAAGGAGTGCGCGCAGGAACTCGGTTACGACTACAACATCAACCACGTGGAAGCCTACAACAGGAACGTTGGCACTCTCGTGCAAGCCTTAACAGGCTACAATAGCTCGTTTGTGGACGAAGAAGCCTGCACGCTACAAGATCAAGCCAAGACGTTCAACCAGGTATCGACGCAGCTTTCTACAAGTGCTGATGCGTACGATACAATGACGAGGACGATATTGCCTATTCTGAGCGTCTACTTCACCGTGGCAAACTACGACAGGACTTCTGCGACCAGCTGGGCCAATAGCACAATGTCTTGCGTACGGGCAAAGAACTTCAGCGAAGGCAGTCGTGTGAGTCCAGTTTTGCCGAAGGGCACTCCTTACCACTACGGTGGCTCGTCGCTCTCTGGAGGCTCGATTGCTAGCATCGTCGTCGGAGTACTCGTATTCGTCGCTATCATGGCGTTCTTCGCTTTCTGGCTGTGGCGACGAAGACGGCGACAGGCCAGACTTCGGCGCAAGGTCCCGGTCGAAGCAGACGGCTACGAGACGAAAGAGATGGGCGGTGAAGCGCGCTATGAGTTGAAGAGCGATGACCGAAAGCTGGAGAAAGACAGTGGTCCCATATCTGAGCTTGGTGGTGGGAGAGGGAAGACTGCGGAGCTGGAGGGTGCAAGGGCAGTAGAGATAGATGGGAGATCCAAACCTGCCGAGTTGGGCGTATGATATCCTGTCCACCTATAGGAATCAATCCTTTTCAACTTCATTGGCCCCAAAATCTCTCCGTTCTCACTCTGGGATACTAAGCAGAAGAAGTGGCAGTGCAGTAGCAGGAGGATCGTTGGGTTTGACGAGAATGATAGATATCTCAACGACAAGCTGCTACGAAGCATTCAAGCATGCTCTCCAGCGTAGCAACGAGCACCTGAGACGATATCGGTGCGTGTAGTGGCATGTGGAAGATACAATGAAGTGAGACGGCGGGAAGCAAGTGGGTGTAATCAACTTTTCGATACCTAACAGAACGCAACATACAGAATCAACAATAAACAGGCCACGAGTCATCAAACCACCCAGCACCAAAAAGGGCTATGGAGTAGGAGACATCAGAATCGACCGGCAGAAAACATGCTTTGGCCAGGACACCATCTACTCGCAAGCGAGCAGGAGTCCACATACCAGACCGCAATAAGAAAAACAACAAGAAACATCCTCCACCACCAGCATGCCGTGCACGCATTTCGCCTTCACTTCGTCATTTATATGCAAGTCTTCGGGTCTGGGTCGTCGGTAAGCTTGACTTCAAGAGCAGAGATTTCTAGTCGTCTGCTTCGTCGTCGGTGCTTACGCGAGCCAGAGCCAGACTCTTCCAGTGCTCCACCTCCTGCTTGAGGGCAGCAATCTCGGTTTCCATCTCGTCGCGCTCTCCAACCTTCTTCGCACGTGATTTCCTGGCAGCGGCAGTGTTACGTGCACGCTTGAGGGCGACCTGATCGCTCTCGTCGACGACAATGGGTGGCAGTGGCTTGTCACGCTTGCGAGCATTCACACCAGCGACGCTCGAGTGCTTGAGAGCAGGGCTATAGACTGGCGATGGAGACAGAGCCATTGTTGAGCTTCGCTTGCGGTTGCCTTCGCCACCTGGGTGCACCACAATCTGGTTTGCTGAAGATGCAGATGTGGTACGTGCCATCAATGGTGCAGGGGTGTGGGTGCCGGTGTTGTCGTCGGGGAAGAGCGAGAACCATTGTTCGTTGCTCTGATCGAGGCCGAGATTGTCGGAAAACATTGGAGAGGTTTGGTAATCATCGTCCGGTGTATCAATTAGAGTAGAACCAGGAGTAGTCAGGTTTGTGAAAGATGTCGATGGTGGGAAAGAATCGTTGTTGAAGACATCTCTCGGAGACACGGTAAAACCGTCAGAGTTCCCGTTGATAGCTGTGAACCCATCAGGTCCAGCAGCCAGGAGTTGTGAGAAGTCGGTGTTATCCATGGTGGGGAAGTAGCCAGGGTCGCCAAGGTCACCGAAGGTGCCTTGATAGGCGACATTAACTTCTGTAGAGATCGTTAGAGCAGCACTTGACCGCGATGACGAGGGTGAGTAATGTTTACCTCCGCCGCCCATCTCGAAGTTTGCTAGGTCTGACTGTGCTGGGTGATAATACTGCGTGGTTGTGTTTGGATTCGTGAGATTACCGGTTGAGTTGGAGTGGAACAGTGGAACAGGTGGCCGAGTAGTAGTCGACCGTGGGATTCGCTGAGTTGAGTTGTTGATCGTTTGAACAGAGTTGAGATTAACCGTCGCAGGGTAGCCTGCTTGGCGGACTGTATTAAACGAAGGCTGCAGCGTCGAATCGAGCGAGGGGGCTCGACGAAGAGAATCCGACGGTGTCGAAGAATGGAAGAGATCGAAGTCTTGCGTGAACACAGGTTGGGGCGTTATGCCTGCAGATGCTGGTGGTGGAAGCCATGTCTGCTGTGTGGAAGCCGTAGTGGCTTGGGGAGGGTTGTTCGGGGGTGGGTTGTCGCGCGGACGGTGAGAGTAGTTGAAAGTGGTGAACAGTGGTGGTAGTATGCTGGGCGACGTGAGCTAGTTAGAGGCAGCCATCGTGTGTCTGTCTCTGTGTTGTGATTTGATGTGTTGTATGGTTGTGGGTGGGATGGAGGGAAGGAAGAAGAATTGTCAGCCGGAGATCAGCTCACTTAATAAGATCACGCTCGTTAGCGCGCTTGCAAAAATGAGTCACTCGGTCGCACTTTCTCTCAAAATTGGAGACACAGATGCTAGTAAGTAATTGGTTAGCTTCTCTCACCGGACGTTGGATGGAAAAGCCACTAGCAAGGGTGGTGAACCTTCAACGTGCGTTTTGCGATCGTGGGGAACGAGTAACTATTGTGATATGAGGTGTCAATGGCTAATAAGAACTTCATAATCCCTTACTGTGTATATATATACACTCAGACACCTCGTTTGCGGTTTGTTCGAGTTCTCTGACTCGACAAGAGAAGCACACAAACCGCGAGTTCGTCCACGGCCCCACGACCTCGTATCACTTCTTCGAGACAAGCGTCGCCGAAGCGATTCAATTCCGGACACCGCATCTGCATTGCTCCGCCGTGCCGCCCACAATTCTCGGCTGCTCAGGCTGCTACGCCTCGCACGCCCTACGAAGGTCAGCAGCATTGGAACGCTGTTGCGGCCGTTCCTCAAGACCAATATTGGTCCGGTTAACACTATTGGGTGGAGGATGCCGACTCGAACCGACTTCCGGGGAGGTGACAAGCTGTGCCGCTGTGGAAGCAAGGATTCTTCCGAAATCTTGGCTATTCGCAACGTATCGTCGAACCATTCACTTTCCCTCAATTATGGGGCCTAGGAATATTTGCTACATATATTCACAAGCTCGTACGAGAGTCCAATGTACACCTGTTCACTGCTATCCGATCACCTGAAGTCGGCTTTCACGTGAAAAGTGGAGTGCCCCAGGCAGCAACATCGCAGATCTTTGCCCACCTCGGATCGACCAAACGCTAGCCGTATTGGGTGAACATGCATATGCCAAACTTCGAGGTTGAAGATAGCCGATGATACCAACATGGCTGCAGCACAGCAAGGGCAGCAGAGTAAGTCTAGGCTAGATACGATTGTCTTGCATATCTCTGACGTCGGACAGTTGATCTGGGCAGCCTGTCAGCGCAGCAGCTCTCCCAAGTGAAGAAACAACTGGATGAGGAAGTCCAGCACCTTACGAACTCGTATCAAAACCTCAAACAAGCCCAGCAGAAGTTCCGCGAGTGTCTGATAAACATCAAGAGCGGTGTCGCGGAGAGTACGAAAGGTGCGTACCGCAAAGGAGCAAACCGCCAGGGTTTGCCGAGTCCTTCACGCGGCCGAGTAGTCGCTGACTTTGTGACCACAGGCAAAACTATTCTAGTCCCCTTGACATCGTCACTCTACGTACCGGGCAAACTTGCAGATACCGAGCACGTGCTCGTGGACGTAGGGACTGGCTTCTACGTGGAGAAGACGACAGAGGATGCGCGGAAGTTTTATGATGGAAAGATAGAAGAGCTCGGGTCGAATATCAAGGAGTTGGAGACTATCGTCAATGGCAAGGCGAACAATTTGCGGATGGTGGAGGAGGTGTTGAGGCAGAAGATGCTTACGCAGGGCCCATCGACGAATGCACCAGCGAAATGAGGAACGACCTGGCCGCTCTGCCCTCTCGATGATACGTCTGGACGAGCTCAAGCGACAGTCTCCGCCTCGCGAATAGCTCTTGCAGTTAGCTACATGGCTTACAGTGTTGTGCTTAGCTACCCTTCGAGACCGCAGCTTGCACGAACGTGGATGAGGAACGGTCTTCGAGAGAGGTGCCTTACCTATGGTGTCGCTGCGGCCCAGGGCCTTACAGAAGGACTGGATCGATCTTGGCGAGTACGGTTACAGCAACGATACACTGAACCATACGATGCAAGATATCAGCCTTCGTGGCAGTCGTGGCAGTCGTGGCAGATGTGGTTGCTCTAGATGATGGGTAGCTTTGCGGACCTCACACGGTGAACGCATCAAATCTTCCGTTAAAGAACCACGTTCACAATCTCATCCCTGATCAAATGCATAATGCCTTACTACATATCTTTTTATCCTCATGTTCTTCGATATCCTTTTCTTGGCTGGTATCATGCGAGACCACGTGCTAGACCGACAACTTTCCCCGCAGTGCACCGTGCATCTCCACAGATCTGCTCGACATCAGCGGAACGTTTCCACGAAGGCGGAAGCAACATTGAGCGTCAGTCACCAACGAAATGGACTCGATATCGCAGATAGCCTCGCTGGTGAACAACGATGTCAACGATGATGATGACGACTTCTCTCCTCCTCAACGACAGCAGTCGGATGGACCGAGCAATGGGAAGCGCAAGGCGGATGACAGCGGCGGTCAGCTGAGAGCGAAGCGCAACCGATACATCTCGATCGCTTGCAATGAGGTGTGTAACATCGGGGGCAGTTCGAGACGGTATGCTGAACATTCCAACAGTGCAAGCGACGCAAGATCAAATGTAACGGCCAAACACCATGCCAGCGCTGCGGCAACCTCAACCTCGACTGCGTGTATGCGCCGAACTGCTGCAATGGCTTCAAGGACTCGCAGGAGTACAAGGACATGTCGACCCATATTGGGTCGCTGCAAGAGCAGGTGAACAGTCTGCATAATGGTATGACCACGCTTCGAAATCTCCTAAGCGCTGGAGGACCGCCAACGCAGCAGTTGCAGCAGCAATCATCGGCCATCGATCCGTCGTTGCAATCGCCTTTCCCATCGCACCACCGTACTTCTTATTCAGGACCGCAAGCTTCACCTGGCGCGCCAATGGCGAACATGTCACCCACTGCCGCGAGACCCAAGAGCCACTCGCAGAACAGTCAGCCTACCTTTCGCGGCCCAACGAGCAGCGACTTCAATTTCGGTGTCGCGAGGAATAGTCTACAGACTATGGGGATTACAAGTCAACAAGATGGCATTTCAGCCGAGAGTGGCGAAGCAGGCAATCCCACGCGTGAGGCTTCTCCAGCGCAAGCAGCTGTCACAAGTGCTCGAGACAGGATGCAATACTCTCGAGACGTGCACGCCACCAAGGATCCAATATGGAGCGTTCCTAGAGAAGAAGCATTGAGGCTCTGCAGGGTCTGGGAGGACGAAATGGGCATGATGTACCCAGTCCTCGATATGGAGAAGGTCATTGCGAACACTCAAAAGTTGTACGATTTTATGGAAGCTGCATATCGCACTGGACTGATGCAGCAGGGCTTTCCTGGAGCTGACGCGATCGAGGATGAGGATACTAATATACTGAAGCTGATATTGGCAACGGCAATGACTGTTGAAGCCTCTGGGCGGAGTGATCTGGGGCGGAAAATGTTCGACTACGTGCATCCGGTTATCGAGAACCTGCTGCTAGGAAGTGTGGGTATGAATGGGATAAGACTGCTTGTTTTGACCGTACGTTCTCCATTGTGGCGAGAAAAGTGTTACAGTACTGACAATCCCCAGGCGATGTACGAATTCCACAAAGACAACGAGAGTACTTCATGGCGGATCATTGGCATGACGGCGCGCCTCTGCATCGAGCTTGGTCTCCACCGCCGAGAAACCTATGAAGCCATGACCGACGAAGCCGAACGGTCAGAGACGATACTGCTCTTCTGGGCCATCTATGTGTTAGACCGACGATGGAGCTTCGGCACCGGGATGCCCTTCGCACTGCAGGACAACGACATCGATCCGATGCTACCGAAACCAGAAGAGCGGTCTCCCTACCTCGGCGCCATGATCCAGTATTCTAGCATCGGCGCCAAAGTTTGGCGATCGGTTGTCTCTGTCACAATTCCTGGCGCTGGTACTCCCATCAATACTGAGGAGATGGGCTATCTTGACTATCAAGTAATTCAATGGCATCGCTGTATTCCCATACACTTACGCTACGAGCATCCATCTCAGGCCGGACGACTGAGCACACCCGGAGGTCGACCACTATCGCGCGCTGCAAGTCGATTGCGTGTCATACTTTACATCAGAGCCAACCAGATGCGCATACTGATCTACCGTCCGGTGCTGCATTCGGCCACATCCATCATGCAGCATCGCGAGCACGCGCAGACCGTCGTCGACGTGGCGAAAGACACGATCCGCGTTCTCACGCACATCAACCAGACCTCGGATCTCTACCGCACGCAGCAGGTGCTCTTCAACGCCTTCCTCACCTCAGCTCTCGCCGTGCTCTTCCTAGCTGTCGCTCACACGCCCGCAGAGTTCGCCGAGAGTGTGCGCGAAGAGTTCTACATGGCTCTCGACCTCGTCCGAGGCTTCAGCAAGGACAGCTGGATCTCCAAGCGGCTGTGGAAGACCATTCGAGTGCTCAAGGAAGTCGGAGAGAAACTCGGTCTCTCGTCGAGCGGCCGCAACGGTGATCGAGCTAAGCAAGCTGAGCTGGATCCTAGTCGGTCTGCAGCTGTTGCTATGGCTGGGTTGGCTGGACATAACGTTGATGAGTTGGCGTTATACCAAACGAATAGCAATGGGAGCAACCCGCTGGCGTGGCCGACGGGGACGAGCAGTAGTCCGGAGAATATGGCCAATGATCTCACCAGTCTTTTCGAGGCTGCCGGGGGTTATCAGGGCGTTAGTGATGGTGGCACGAATGGAGGGGTGGGAGGAGCGTTTGATGCGCAGAGTGGTGGTGGTGCGGGGGAGGTGGACAGTATGACGGCGCCGTTTGGAGGGGATGAAGGGCTGTCGAATATTCTGAAGGAGTTGTTCTGAAATACTGATTGGTATCCTGCTACTAGCATAGGCCAGATGTAGTACCTCATTGTTTGATCTCATGCAATTGTGAGCAGCGTTGTAACTCTTGGCACGACATTGTACTGCGCAGGGATTGCGAGCGAGCCGACCTCTTGTGCTCACGCAGACTGGCCTGTGAAAGCTTGTTTAAGCCTTGCACTTCTCCGACACTTCATGCCAGTGATACGCGCCACACAGATCCTCCTCCCACGGAGCCTTGCACTTCTCGTCATAAATCTCACTCCCGGCCTCCGCCATACCGTTCAGCACATTGCGCACGAACTCGAATGGCCCTTCTGCGTCATCATGTGGTGCTCGAATCCACTGCCCCAGCCCCTTCCACACGTGCACATCGATGATCAACTTACGTAATTTGTCACCAATCTGCGTGTGCTCGTAGATCTCCGTGGCAATGCCAGTCGGGTAAGTGTCCATAGCGGCCATCTTCTCGACAATACTAGACAGTGAGGCGTTCGCGAAGCGCTCGTCCTTCATTTCTCTGCCCAGAAGGTAGCAATGAGCCAGGCGGAGCCATTCAGCGTCCTTGTGGAGGGCGACGTGGCCGGTAATGTCGGTCTCTTCGTCTCCAGGCGTGACGGTGTAGAGGTGTTTGTCGTAGAGCCAGGAGCGGTAGATACGAAAGATGTCGGGGTCTTCACTGGGAAGCTGAAAGGTCGGAAGACCGGTACTCACTTGGTTGATGTAGGCCTGAGTTGCTTCTGGCAGAAGATTGGAGTGCAGTGTGAACAGCTCTCTTGCTGGACCCACGAACACCATGAGGACGTGGTTGGAAAGTCTAACGGGGTCAGCCAGGATTCAACTCAATCCTTGCATTTGCATTTACTGCGGTGCCTTCGAAAGAAGCCTACGTCGCTTCTGGACAACCGTCTTCACAGGCGAAGGTGGTTGCTTCTTGGGCAGCTTGTTCTTTGGCTTTGCTGTGATGGTGTCTTCGTCGAAGGCCCTCGGCTTAGCCGCACCACGTTGACGCCGGGTTGAGACACCCATTGCCGGCTGTGGTAGAGCGGTGTTGGTTGTGTAGATAAACGAGGTCGAGGTGTGAAGTGAAGCAGAAAACACCTCGAGCTTCACATTGTGCACATGACCCAATGTCACTCTGAACACGTGCACCCTCACTTCACTCCGTTCGTAGCATCATGACGTTGCTGACGGTCGTCGCTGGACAGCTCCCGCCTCCTCCTATCCTCCTCTTTCCTCTCCCAGCTCTCCCTCTCAAATACCTCCCTCTCCCGATCAACCACCCCCTGCATCTTCGCCGCCATCTCCCGATTCTTCTCCTTCTCCCCCACAATCCTCCCATGCACCACATGTAGCGCCTCATCGACACTGCCCTCCCAGCTGCCCTCCTCCCTCTCGCCCATCCCCGCCATCGCCTCCGTAATACTCAACCCCGCCGTGTTGGGTGCACCCTTAGTAGAAGAGACGAGCTCATCCCACTCGTCCTCATACCCAGCAACAACCCTCTCCCTCTGAAGCTGCATCCGCTGATTATGCCATTTCTGGCGCTGCACAACGCGCTTGTGGATGTACAGCGAAAGCGCCTGCGGTTGCGGCTTCTTGAGGCGGAGGACGGGGACGCGGTTGGCGTTGAAGAGGACGGGGACGTGTCGTGGGCCGGATAGTTTCTCGAGGGGGAGCGGGCGGTCGAAGAGTGAGGTCCTTGGTTGCTTGATCTCGTGCTTTCCCTTGGCCGCTTTCTCACCGCTTCCACCCCGTCGAGCTGCTGTTGGGTGTGTTGGTGTCGTCTTCACACCCACCGGCGCCCTCTCAAGCAGTCCAACGATATAGCTCGTACTTTCCTCCGACCCAGCGACAGCATTATCAAGATGATCGATCGCCTCGTACCCAGCCTCGAACGCGACTCTCAGCCGTTGAATACTGTGCGAATGCTGCGCCTGCTTGAAGCGGTTGCGGACGATGTTTTGTAACTCATCTTGCTGAGCGACAGCGAAAGGGACTGCGGCGCATTGGGTAAGGAGGGCGCGGTAAAGGGCGATGGCAGCGATGCGGTGGGCGCCGGATCGGATTGGGATGCGCAGATCTGGCATGTAGCCAGCTTTCTATCGGTCCATTGGGAAGTAGTGGAGAGGGTATGAGAGAAGAGACGAAGTGATGAAGTGTTGATGGGCCTTAGTCAGCCAATATCAACCGGGACTTTCACATGCAATGGAACAGCTGTAAGAGTGTAAAACCCGGCCAGTATTCTCAGGCCTCAAGCATGCATACGAAAGAAAACCGAACGCTATCAATGAAAGCAACCACGCCTTCCAGTGCCATCAACCAAAACGCCGGGTATCTCCTTCCCTTAATCAGCCCCCATCACCCACCCTAACCGCCGTGCCCCCACCACTCCCATTGACCATAACATCATGACTACGATTTCTCCTCCTTCCAGTCTTCTTCCGCTGCGTCGTGACTTCTCGCAATTGCGCGTAGTCTCCTTCCTGCGCCTCACCATCTACCTCCTCTCCATTCGGTTCAACAGCCATGTCTTCGTCCTCCACCTCCCCGTCGTCAATTTCCTCGTTCTCCTCCACCATCTCTGAGTCGCCTAGCTGCGCGGGGGTGAGCGCGGCTTCCTGGCTTTCGGCCCACATCCGACATTCGTCTAACTCGTTGATGTCCGCAGGTCGACTTCGAAGCCACTTCATTCTCGGTCCGGTTTTGGAGACCTCGCTGACGCGGAAGCCGTAGATGCGTGGTTCGTAGATATTGCCCGGTCCTAAGCCGGGTGCAAGGTTCTTGGGTGTAACACCATTGATCATATCGGGTTGCGGGTACGCCTGTTGTGTCGGGTGCGGATGTGATGAAGGTCCAGGTTGCGGCGGCATCGGCGGCTGTGAAGTAGGTGTTGAAGCAGACGCCTCGATCGGTGGAGGGGGTTTGGTGCCGCCGACGTCCATATCCGGGAAGGTCATGAAGAAGAGGCAGCCAAATGTCGTCCCGAAGAATGCTCCATCGACGGTCTGAAATCTGCTGTTAGGTGGAGTGTAGACGTCCAGGCAGCTCGGACAGAACAATTTGACCGTTTCTTGTCCCGGTATATCCGAGCAGCCCACGGGAAGCACTTTCGCTCCATGGCAGTACACCCTCGGACAATGCCCAAAGTGCCCCATCTCGTACTTCTCCGCCATCTGCTGTATCCCCGCCCGACTGGTGATGAAGCGCTGGTGTATAAGCCCATACAACATCTCCGCCGAACTCTCAATCACGCTCAGATCGCTCGCCAGCCGCAAATGCCTCCTCGCAGCCGCTCTCGACTCCGCATCCGGGTACCCTCGATCCATAACCTGCATCTCCTCATCATCCTCATCGTCCTCCTCCTCATCATCTTCCTCATCCGTAGCATCCTCCGGCTCCACATCCAGAATCATCTCCAAAGCCTCCTTATACATCGGCACCTGACTCTGCAATCCGGTCAAATTGAAATCATCCTCAATGAAATCCTCCCCCACCTCCGCGAAATACTCGTGCCCGGTGAGCGAGCAGAAAGCGTTGATCCACGTCTCCGCCGCCTGGCTAGACGACGACATCTCCAGCTCCTCGTCCAACGCGACCTCGTCGATCCGACAGGCCTTTTCGAAAGCTGCTGAGAGGCCGCGGGTGATGCCGGGACGGATGACTAGGCCACTCTCCTCCGCTTGGTTGTCTTTGTCTGCGTCTGAGGGGATGATGGCCTGCTCTTCGTCTTCCTCCTCGGATAACTCGTCTATCTCTTGATCGAATTCGCCGCGGGTGAAGTCGTCCTCTGCGGGCGCGAAGTTCTTGTTCATGCGCTGAGCCAGCTTCGCGGTGTTCTTGATGTCCTGAGTATGTTGTGCGCGCAGCTTTCCTTCACTTTATCGCTAGCTCGTGGTTCTATCGGCGGTCTGGCGAATCTTCTTCACGGCTCACGATGTGGGGTCGGTCGCAGGTGTAGTCGATCACGATCTCGAGAGTAGGCACATCCGCATTGGCCATGTAATCCGAGAGTCTGCGACAGCCGATTGTTGCTTGTTGAATCGAAAGCGTGCGTGAAGTTGCGCAGGTGGAAACAGGCGTGTCATCAATCAGCCACGAAGATGGAGCGGTATGAGTCCAGTTCCAAAAGCGCGGTCCTGGAAGGTATAGCGATCTTTATGCCAGTCGTGTGGCCGTACCCGATCGCTTCCGTGTGATGTCAATGTTGCTGTGTGTTTTCGATTATATGTCGAGCTTGTTTCACTGCATGCCGAAACAGTGAAGTGGGATGTATGGCCGCAGGCTGGCTGCCGTCCGCCGACGTAGCCTCCCGGGATCCACTACCGATTGATATATTTAAGACGCACCACATGAGCACAACCAAGATTTACATCTAGGAGGATTGATGTGCTAAGGTATTCCTCAAATCGATCAGATAGGAAAGGTCCTATTCGCGGAGAGGGAGTGTGCTCCTCCTAAAACCTCAATGTGAATGAGCACACACGGTCACGTGAATACAGATCGAACAGTGGCATATCATGACAGCTAGGCACGAAGCCCTCAAAACCCCTGTAAATCGTGACTTCATCTTGCCAAGTTCCAAATCAGTCATATCCAGATCGCTAACCGCTGCACGATGAACTTCAAATGCCGACGCTAAAGTAAGCTCTCATACTTATCCAGTCCACTTCTCTGTCCCTGCTGCTGAGATTGCTGCGGTTGCTGTACACCACCCATCGCCCCTGAGATGTTGTTCTGGACCTGCCGTGAAGGCGGCGCACCAAACGACCCCACAGCCTGCGGACTCGTCGGCGGTGGCGACAGCGTGAAAGAGCTGAACGCTCCGCTGCCGCCGTTGGCAGTCGGTCTACTTGCAGCGCCGAAGCTCGACTGAGGCTGTAGCGGAGGCGGGAAGGCTCGTTGTTGTGTCGCCGCGGACCAGTCGATCCCCGCCCCGCCACCGCTAGCCACCGGAGGCGAGCTTAACGAGCTCTGTTGCTGCTGCGTAGGTCGCATAGGCATCGCCATCGTATGAGAAGCCGGTTGTAGCGGTCGAGAGTACTGCGTTGTACTAGGCGCCAGCGCAGTGAACGAGCTTAGCGTCTGATCCGGCGTGATCGCTCTACTTGACGGTTGTCCCGCGGCATGGAGCGTGCTCATCGAATTATATTGGGGTTGTGGTTGCGGTGTGCTGGCAGACTGCCACGAAAACATTGGTTGTTCCTGGGAGCTCTGACTTCGTGTGGTGCTTGCTGCTGGTCGTGCTTGGGCGCTCCAGTCGTTCATTAGATCGCCGTTCTGGCCTGCAGAGGCGGTGCGGCCGGATACTAGAGTTTCGAAATCTGCTTCTCCTTCCATGCCGTTGAGGCCGGAGGATAGGCTGCCGTTTTGTCTTGAGCTCGTTGCTGAAGCGCCGATGGTGGAAGATGTGCTGCCGCTGCCCATTTCGTGTAGCTTCTTTACTTGTTCTCGCTCAATGCGACTGCCTATGCTCTTGATCAGGGCCATGAATTCCTGGAATTGAGCCAGGTTCAGTAGCGGGCCGAGCGACATGCTCCACAATGTAGGCAGAACATCCATCGCCAGGAAGTCCGAGTCCACAATCTCGCCCATTTGTCGGAAGACTCTCAAAGATGCCATCATGACGCCTGGTTCTTTCGTCTTGATCCCCTTGAGCAGCGGGACTATCTTTTCTTGGATGGTATACTTGTCCAAGATCGCAGCTGATGCCGAAGTCGATGATGACTTCTTTGACGTCGTGCTGAAGCCATTGATATCGTCGCCGTCGTTCACTGAGTCTCCAGTGGAAGCACTGCCGCCGATCAAAGTGTAGAAGGCTTCGAGACCACGGATTTTGATGTTGAGACTGCTCGTCTTGGCGAAGACGTTTGCGATAACGGGGAACAGGTCGTTCTTGATTGTGCTAAAGTCCAATACCAGAAGCACAGCCGGCAGCGTGCATAGCGCAGCGTCCACGAGCGCGTGGGTAGGTGACTCGAGAGCGAGGTGTATGATGGGAAGGATGCCTTCTCGGAACTCCTTCCCTGAGCAGTTCTCGGCGGCCACTTTCATGTTCTCCAGCAGGATCATAAGACCTGCTTCGCGAGAAGTGTCCCTATCGCCGCTCGGCTTAGACGTGATGAAGACCTCCTTCAGCTTTGGCACCACCTGGTCGGTGAAAGCACGTTTGCCGGTAGGCATCCCTTTGATCATGGCGAAGACGTTGCTCATGATCGGCGCTAGTAGCTCGCGGTCTTTGGTCTCCTCGAGTAGTGCCGGAAGCACTTTCTTCTCCAGAACAGTCTTCGGGAACTGTGGCATTATACGCGGTAAACCACGTAGGAACTGCGCTTTCTCGTTCGGAGTCTTTGCCGGGAGGGCGTCCAGAAAGCGAATCGTCGAAACAAGAATATTATCAAAATAGCTCGCCTCCTGGAACTCTTTTGCGGACATTCGTTGGGCAGGTCGTCGTGTAATGAGACGTGGTAGCAGTTCGGCGGCGAGCTTAGGTGGTAGCGGATGTGACGACGGCACGAGAAAGTTGTTTCCTTGTGTCGGGACGCTGGATGAGCTAGCGAAGAGACGCTTGTAGGCTGACAATGAGCCATTGGTGCTGAGAGGTGAGGCGTGTGGCGAGTTGTAGAGCGCGATGATGATGAGACCCAAGCTAAAGATGTCTGCGGCCGCGGTGAGGCTATTGTCCAGCACAAAGTCTGGCGATGTGTAGTCCAGATTCAGTTGTACGCTTTTGGGTAGTCTTGGATCCAGGTTCAACACTTCGTTCAGGCTGATCGCCGTCAAGCTCGTGGCCGCCGTGCTGGTTTCGTGTGGTCCTGCGAAGGCCAGTCCAGAGATCTTCCAGTCGCCTTTCGCATTCACCAGTACAGCTTCCGGTGTCAAGTTCGCATGCACTAGCCCAGCACTCTCGTGTAGAAACTCGAGTCCTTTTCCCAGCTGCAACAGCCCCTTTTGAATCTCCAACTCGTCGATCTCTAGCTCGCGCCTCCTTCTCGTGCCATCTGCCTCCTCCACCACGAACCTACTGCTCCGGCCTCCTACCCCTCCGCTCCGCTCCTGGTCATCCTTCTCATGAAGCAGACTTGCCAGACTCGCAGTCACAGCTTCCGTAGCAAAAATAAGGCCGCCCTGCCTTGTTTCTTCAACCGGCTCCTGGAGCTCAAGAACACTCGGATGTCGCAACCTAGCAAGCGCACTCGCTTCCTTCTTCAACCGCTCCAGCACCTCCTCGTGCACTCGCTTCAAGGAGGCAGCACTACTTCTTCCGCCGAGGCTGGCGCCAGATGGTTCGAGGGACTTCTTGTCGAAGACGAAGACCGAGGCGGCCTTGCCCGTTGTCTTGCGCTTTGCGTCGAAGATCTTCCATGGTCCGGAGGTGGATACTGGTTGTGCGGCAATAGTATAGTTGCTAGTGATATTGGAAGTGAAGGACTTGAGGGCGCTGGAGAACATCGTGATATCGGTGTCTCATTTCCCAAATTGCTGGAGTCGTGTCTTCCTGCTGTATTCCTCCTCGAGTCGCCGAAGTTGAGGATATCTTGTCGTGCACGAGACTCGAGATCTATCCTATTGAGGGGCCATGGTGGTGTAGTCGCATAGTTGTCTGTGTGTTGTCGAAGGTATACAAGAATGTTGCTCTTCAGATCCTCACGTGCAGATGTCCAGCCGTCACCTCATATCGCACTTTTAAGTGGTATGCCTAGATGCACGCGAATGCGTTAGGTGACATTTATATTGATGGACAGCGCAATCAATATCCACCTCAGCGATCGATTAGACTTTGAAGGGTTCAGCCCTACAACCAATCCTCGGGTCCTCCGATTGCGGAGAGCTACGATTCTCCAGGTGCACGAGGTCATGAAGTGCTTCCAAACGACCCAATATCATCACGGCGACCAGATCGCAGCGCGCGAGAAGGTGGGTATCGGGCCTGGTGCGATACGGTCAAGCCACAACTTCCTCCTACCAGCTACCGGCCATTGTGCTGCTGTACCGCCCTCTGTTCTGCTCGGTAGCCTGACATCAACTGCGAGAAAGTATCGATCGCACTTCAAACACAGTTGTCGATCTACAGCTCTCTCGCTGTAATTTAGTGCAGCTATATATGTACAAAGGCTACAACACCAGCACAACTATCTCTCGTAGGCCGGAGAGCCCTCACATCGCCGCCAGCTTGATGTCCGGATCCTCGCCCACCCGCACGCTCCACGGATGTTCTTCGTCACCGTATTGTATCCCCTCGATCCAGTCCTTCATTTGCCTAGCAATGGGCCCAGCTTCCTCGTTTTCAGGTAATCCACAGGGAATCATCTCGTCCCGCCAGCTGATCGCACGGATTGGACTGACGACAGCCGCTGTGCCAGCGCCAAAAACCTCCATTAATCGACCCTCTGCTGCAGCAGCCGCAACTTCCTGCATCGTGCATCTCCGCTCATTCACCTGCCAGCCCTGCGGTACCAACCGTTCCCTCGCAAGTGTGAGGACGGAGTCCCGAGTCACGCCCTCCAATATCGTGCCGTCCAACGGCGCAGTGAGGAGCTCCTTCGTCCCATCCTTGCCTTTTATCGCAACGAATAGATTCATGGTCCCAACCTCCGTCAAATAATCCAACTTCTCCCCCGTCACCGGATCCAAATCCTCAAACAACCACAAATTTTGATGTAGTCCCCGCGCCGCAGCCTGCATCTGCGGCACAATACAAGGGGCGTAGTTGGCCCCGAGCTTCGCATTCCCCACCCCTCCAGGCCACGCTCTCACAGCATACGTCGTCGCCTCCAAACTTATCGCCTTGAACCCGGTCGGATAGTACGGCCCCACCGGCGACGCAATCACATAGAACAACGCGCTCCCCGGAGGTCCCACCCCAAGCGTCCTCTGCGTCCCTATCATCGTCGGCCGGATATATAACGAATACCCCCGCTGACTCGGAATATGCCGCTCCTCCATCTTGACGAATTGCGCGATCAGTCTGATCATCGCCTCACTATCAAACGTCGGCAGCGCTATCCGCGCAGAACTTCGGTTCATCCGCGCCATATTCTTGTCCGGACGGAATAACCGTACCGCGCCAGTTTTGTCCTTATAGGCTTTCATTCCTTCGAAGCACTCAAAGGCGTAGTGGAAGACGCAGGTGGCGGGGTCGAGGGAGAGGTTCTGGTAGGGGGTTATGCGGGGCGGGTGCCAGCCGGCTTGGGTGGTCCATTCGATGGAGAGCATGTGGTCGGTGAAGGTGCGGCCGAAGACGAGTTCTTGGTTGGGGGTGAGGGTTTTGGGTGTGGTTGTGGGGGTTACCGAGAGGGCGGAGAGGTCGAGGGAGGTGAGTTTGGGGTCGAGGGCGTCGGGGGCGGCGAGGGTGGTTGCTGACTTCCATCGTCGTGGTTGTCCGAGGGTAGCTCTTGAGATGGATCGCAATGGCAATTGTCGCGTGCTCTGAGCAAGGAGAGGTCGTAATGAGGATGCCATTGTATCTTTGAGAAGGTGGACAACTCTCGAGAGTGGTTGAAGGGGTGGAAGAGCGCAATGGCTCGCTGATGGTTTGGCTTATATGGAGATGGAGTCCAGTCCGGAGAAGGGCGTGCCAAATACCCCAATCCGGCCATTCCCCTGCTCTCCGCCATCGGAGGACTCACTCCGATTCTTCGGCATCTCCGTCTGCTCGCCAAGACCCAGCTTCACCTCACCTCCCAAACCGACTACGCCATCACCAGAGCTCACACGACCCCAAACCTCAACCGACCACAACTCAAGCAAACATGGTGAAGCCCATCACTGGCGTACGTATCATCTCACACAGCCTCCACGGCTCCGGCGGCGCTGACCGTCGACACAGATGCTCCGAAGGAGCTTGGTGCTTGATCTTGCTACTGCTTTCGGTATGTCTTCTTATACTCTCGTGTGGCGTGCAATGGCGCACATAGCTATGGAGAAGTGCTACAACAAGAGAACGAAGGCTGATATGTGGGATGTAGGTCTCGGCACAGCATCAGGATACCTCTGGTGGTATGGTACGTAATCTCAAATTCCCCCTCGGACGACCTCCCGAACCATGCAGCTTGAGACCGGCACATCATCAGCGGGTTTCTTGGGCGACATGGTGGTTTTATGGGGTGTCAGGCTGATCGATCTTGGAAGGCTTCCACATCCCATCCATCCGCGTACGCGACTCCTTCTACGGCAAACTCGAAGACGAACGGGCGAAGGCGCTGGGGCAGGTATAGCGTGCCGGCCACAAGCAGCATTCGGAGGCGAAGAAGGGTGCAAACGAAAAGGGAAAGGTTGTTGTGAAGGCGGGTGCGAAGAAGCATGCGATGTGAGAGGGTGGAGTGAGCCGCGCAGGAGCTTAAACAGTGGTTTGAAGCCCTTAAGGTGTGGCGATGGGAGAAGCAGTGTACATATGAGCACAACAAAAGGAGGACGATGGCGTTCCAATTGTTTGAAGCTATCGTTGCGTTCTAACACCGCACCTCCACCCCCTTCCGACTAACAGTCAGATACTTGACACCCTTGTACGGCTTCAGCTCCGCCCCGAGTCCACGGCTCTTCTTCGTATCGACAAGCAGACTCTCCACCTTCAGCCCACTAGCCAACGAGCCCTTGACGCTGAACGACAGCGTAGCAGACGTAGGCATTAGCTCGCGCTTCCGCTCTGCCTTATCAACACTTCGTGCGGCTGAGCCTGTGCCATTCGCCGTGGCTTGCTCCTCGCCACCGTCCTGTGTCTGGTACGTAGACGATCCATTATCTTCATCATAGTCGTAAGTCGTCGCAGTCATCCCGTTCAGCACACCACTCGTGTCCTCGTCGTCATCGGAAAGCGGGCCTTGAACTGTACATCTCAACACTGCACCTCCGGGTCCGAAGTCTTTGCCCGATATTCTCCACTCCACGCTGCCCTCTGCTGGGTTAAAGCTGGCTTCGCCTCTGCTGGGCCGTAGATCGGGAACGTTTCGTACGCCAGCTGGAATCGGGACGTGGACGGTGAGGTTCTCGAGGGCGGGCGCTTTCGGGTCACCGCTCGAAGTAGATTTGAAAGGTCCGGCAGATCGGCTTAGGTTAGATTGTAGGCTTGCGGCTGCAGTCGAGGTCGAGTTGTTAGACGGAGCAAGGCGGACTTCGAACTCGGCGCCGCTTGTTCCTAGCCCAGTGTTGACCTCAATCGTCGCAGGCAGGCCCAGACTTGCTGCAGAGTTCTTGCCGCTGCTTGCTGATGTGAGAGGACTCTCACTGCCCAATAGATCCACCTCGTAACCACAAAGTGCGAACCGTCCATCCGGCGGTACGAACGACAGAATCCCCTCACTATTCCACCTACTCAGCCGTACGCAAGGATGAAATACCACCCTCTCCATCATCCTCCTCAACTGATCCCCTTGACTCCCCATCCCCGCCCCCTTCCCACCCGTAGACATATTAAGCAGCAAATCCGGTACCCCACTAACCTTACACGTAAACGCAATACTCCCATTCGCGAAAGCCGCCAACGGTCGTCCGGAAGGCGCGATCGTCACGCTTAAGCTCTCCACCAGATCCACGTACATCTCGTTGCTCGTATGTCTCACATTGCTCCGCCGCCACGGAATCGCGGAGCCCTGCGCACTCTGTACTTGCGGGATCTGTGGTCGTAGAGAAGCAGATCCTATGCCCGTCGTGCTTCCGCCGGACTGGAGGACGGGACCTGCCCCAGAAGCGCCGATACTACCGAGTAGATTCTTGAGCACGCCTGGTCCAGTCTCGACGACATCTCGGAGGGCATTCGCTTCGGTCTGGCAGATCACACCGGCGTCGGCCATCTCCCCCACGATCTGTGCGACGACATCGTAGGAAGCGGTGATTTTGCTCGCGAGGAGCGGGCTGCCGAGGAATTCTTCTAGGGCGTCTGCGACGCGGTGGAGGAACTCTTGCACGACTAGCGGGTCGGTTGTTGCGGAGGAGGTGGGGGTGATGAAGAGGAGGTTGTCTTGGATTATGGAGTAGAGTAGGGTTGGTGGGTCGAGGGAGGGGAGGTAGAGGACGCTGGGCTGTGGGGAGGGTTGTTGGAGGTAGAGGGGCAGGATGACGGAGGGAGGTGGGGGGCGGTTGGTGTAGACATGGTCGAGGATGAGGTTACTGCTTGATGGTCAGGTCACGATTTTGTGCATGACGCTCGTCAGAGAGCTACTTACGTACTTGTGCTCGTCGAAGATGTAGAGGGCGTCGATGGCACTCATGGTGGGCTGTTGGATGTGGAGCAGCGCTTGCAACCATCGCGCTTCTCAGGAAATGTGAGTGGCAATGGAGGCAGGTGATGTGATAAGGTATTCACATGCCACCTCCGGGATTTCGCCGAAGCTTCCTTCCTTCCTCTTTGAGCACAATGCGACCAGACTTCACCAACCGCACGCGACACATTATTCCTCACCACATCCCAACGCAGGCGGAGGGATTCATGACGATCTCAAAGTCAGCTTCGCGGTGAGGTACAGAACCATTTCTGGAAACGACGCAACCGGGGCGATCATGGCGGACACGACACACCACACAGGCATGAAGCGGCCTCACTCCGACGCAACCAGCCAGCAAAGGCGAAAGGTGCGACGGAAGCTCCAGCATGTGCAGACACGACCTCAGCATGTCGAGCCCGCGCCTCAAGACCCAGTCTTCGTGCAAGGACAACTCTTACGGAGCATCGGCGCGGCACTTGCCATAGTTGGCTTCGACAGTGTGAAGCCTGCAGCGCTGGAGATGTTCAGGTCGCACGTGGAAGAGTGTATGACTTTGATCTAGTATCAGCAAGGTGGCCTAGGTGCTGACTGGATAGCAGACATGCTAGACTTCGTTCACGACATCCGCACCTCCATGGCCACTCATCGCCGCACCACAGCTACAGCGCAGGACTTCGCCTCCGCTCTCGCTGCAAAACCGAACACCTCATACGCGTCTCAGCTCACTCCTCAACTACGTCTCAGAATACCGGAGAGCATCTCATACCCTTCCATTCCCGAGCCTGCGCCTGCATCACCGTCTCCAAACGATTTCAGCTCTCTCCTGGCACCGCTCGTAAAGGCAGAAGTCCCTGAATACATACCGAAGCATTTCCCGAATCTGCCTCCACAACACGCATGGCAACATACTGCCGTATACCCAGAGCGGGAAAGAGATGCTCGAACACTGCGAGAAAAGGCAACAGAGGAAGGCATCTTAGCAGAGCAGGCGCTTAGGAAGCTAGCTGCTGCTGCGAAGTCTGGCGCTGCCAAAGCGGAAAGGCGGAGGCTGAACGCGCTCAGTGGTACGGGTCGGAGGGTGCAGGATAGCGGCAAAGGTGGGCGAGACAAGCGGACAGCAAGGCGTGAAGCTCCTGCAGATGAAGATATGTACGGCGAGATGATGATAGAAGTGGGAGGTGGCATCGATCAAGATCAGGCTGAAGCTATTGGCCTTGGACTGGATGGCACGAATGACCTGAAAGAGCAGGGTGTGGATGTAGGGATGCCTGAGGGTCTCGTGGTCAACTCTGACATGGCTGCGTGGAGACGCGGCGGGAGAAGAGGAACGAGGGTATGAGACGGACATGCTCGTGTGTCCCATATTGCTCGGTGCCTTAGGACCTAATTGTTGCTCACTTAGCGTGGCGTTGGTGGTCTCATGTCGTTCACGAAGGCAGCCGTAGAGTTCGGAAGACCGCTGAAGACGTTTAGTCCTTCACACTCCCCCTTCCCACCCGCCCACCCCCTTATGGCCGACTCGACTCCAATCCTCTTCATATCTGACATGATATCAGACTCTCTGTCACGTGACCCACTCAAGCTTAACCTCACCTCATCGATCGTGCACCCCTTCCCACGCAGTCGTTTCCACCGTCAAGCCATTCGCGCATCTTTGATTTCAACGTCAGCGTTCACTCTGTTTAGCGTGACGCGGTCGCGCGTATTTCACGTCTCGAGTACTTACTGCCGAAACATCCTCAACACAGGCTCGCAGACAACCTTACTTTTCTTGTCTTCCTTTGGCCCATCCAGATCGCAGAAGTACTGCATCATCTCCTTCAGCTCGCAGTCTTTCAGGATCACTGGCGGCTTCTGCGTCCGGTCTTTCGTGGTGGTTTGAACGCGCTTCGACAGCTGAGAGGGCGGGAAAGCTTCGACGAGTGGTGCCATTGTTGCAGCTGTATCTGCCCACGCCACCACCCAGCCGGCACCTGCTCTCTCGACTGGGGAGATCTCAGGACTGCTGTTTTGAACACTCAATTAATGATGATAATGATGATGAGAGAGCATAGAGTCGAAGATGGCAGCAGATGTGGGGAAGAAGCTACTTCAGGAGGTTGAAGAGGTGGGACTTGACGAGGTGAGTACAGACGGCCAGCCGAATCTTCGGCTCACACTGACGACTGTTGCAGATCCTAGAGTCTATACGACTCAAACATGAACCGGACGTATGCTATCTCAACTTCCCGCCACTAGACCGGCTTCTGCGAACGGTCTTGGAAGCGAGAGCTGCAAGCAAAGGCACTACAACACAGCCGATCATTGAGTTCATGTCGCTGGCAGCAGGCGATAGCAAGACGCACCTACTCTATCATCTATGCGCTCAAGCTGTACTGCCGGTCCACCTGGGCGGAAAGCAAGCAGCTGCGGTTGTGATCGATGCAAACGGACAATATGATGTTCAGCGACTGGGGACGCACATACAGCAGCTCATACGGCAACAAAGCGGCTGCTTGTCCGAAAGTGGTGACAGCGCACAAGTCGACCAAGAGACCCATTCTGCCCTGAAACATGTCCACATCTTCCGCCCCCAAGCACTCGACTCTACAACAGCGACTCTTGATGCCCTACCACAATACCTCTTCGATCAACGTCGACACCATTCCTACGACCGAGGAGTCTCTTTCGTAGCGCTCGACCCTGCATCAGCCTTCTACTGGCAGGATCGAGCGGAAACCGAAGATGCTGCATTCATAGCTACAACTGAAGCGCCATCTACCACAAGCAGTACCCAGAGTGGCTACTTCCAGCTCTCCAAATCCCTCAAGGCTGCTTGCAAGGCGCTTTGCTGCCCAGCGATCATTACGACCTGGCATGTTGTTATATCACAGTCATCAGACAACACGGTCCGCTCCATTCGGCCACAGTTACCAGCAATGCAAACGACCCTACGGCTTATCATTCATCGGATACCGGTCCGCAAGTTCCCACCTGGTATCACGCTTGAGCAAGCTCTGCGAGAAAGTCCGAGCCGACAGAAAGCTGTCGAGGATTGCCGATTTGAGTGTTTGTTGAACGAGTACGAGGTCGAAGAGAGGGTCTTGCGGGGCTTGAAAGGCAAGGACAGTGGGTTCGGGTTCGCGGTCAGCAGCAGTGGTGTTACCATCCACGAGAGTGGTGAGAAGAGCGACGATGAGAATGTGTTGACCTGAGTGTGGCAAGGACGTTATTACGAGCGCCCGAGTTGCTTCAAACGCCTACAATTCTTACACACCGAATTACAACAACTTCGTATCTCAGTGATGAGATGCTACAGGCAAGGAATAATATGTCTATAATATGTCGATAAATGTTCCGAGTCTTGGCACTTCTCAATCGCCACCCAGCATCATGTCATCGTCAACTTCGAGACTGCATCTTTCTTTCCATCCCGTCTGTACACACTTCATGTAAATACTTGAACGCTTTTTGTGTCAAAGGAGATGCGTGCGGCTGGGAGAGACCAAATAATAGCAAAAGATGGTGCAATAACTCGATACCTTCTGGTCTTTGCCTGGTGGGTTTCAACGCTGGTATGGAGCATCTTTACTCCACCTCACCGAACATTTGGCGTACGAGTATTGCTCTTCCAGCCGTTATGGACTCTACGGATTTGGTCTGGCGATAGCACCTGGCTTCAGGATCTGATACTGTGCCTCTCCTTGCACACTTTCTACGGATTCTTGACTGGAGCATTGCGGTTTTTCAGGCCGTCGGATTTCGGTTGGATCATCAACCTCGACAGCCATGAACTGTGGATATACCTCGAGATCTTCTCGTTATTGGGGGTCTGCGGTGGCTTCGCAGGCGGCATCGTCCATCGTGGCCATCAGCTAAAAGCCGCCGAAGAACATGGCTATCCGAACAACCCATCTATCGACGAACAGCTACTACCTCCACTGTTGATTGCAAGCCGGACGACTCACTCTAGAATCTTCCCAAAGAAGCATTCTTTCTCGTACTCCTATCTATACGTCGGCATCCCCGTTGATGCTCGTGGACGCGTGAGCCAGGCTCTGTCCGTGGACAGCGAACGGCCCAGCTGGTTCGATGTACGTTCAGCCGAATATCTTGTTAGGGGAAGTGCGCACTTGGGCTTAGCTGGGAAGCTCAAACAGTACCTTCATACTCAGGGTGTTACAGATCGGGAGTACTCGTTCGCCTATCTGGTCACTGCTCCGAGGTTCCTGGGATACAGCTTTAATCCGGTGTCGTTCTGGTATCTGTATGACTCGGATGCGGTGCTTAAGTATATGATACTTGAGGTTAATAATACGTTCGACGAGAGAAGGATGTACCTGCTTCGCGCAGGGGAATCCGAGGTCGGTTCCACGGATGAGACTGCAAGTGATGGAAGGACCAATGGTCGGCTCACGCAGGTGACTTTCACCCAAACGTTCGATAAAGACTTCCACGTCTCTCCGTTCAACAGTCGGAAAGGCTCGTACTCTTTGCGGGCCACCGATCCGTTGGCATCCTTTGAAAAGAACGGCCAATATACCTTCGATAATACAATCGTCCTGCGATCATCGAAGGAGAGCGCCAAGATAGTTGCTCGAGTCTTCTCAGACGGAACTCCTAAGGACGCATCAACCATCACCCAATTCGAGCTATATGGATTCATCGCATCATGGTGGTGGGTCGGATTCATCACCTTCCCTCGCATTGTACGGCAAGCCCGGAAGCTCTTCTTCCAGAGAAAGCTGCACGTCTGGTATCGACCTGAGGTCACTGAGACCAGTGTCAGCAGGCCCTACACTTCAGACGAAGCTGTACTCGAGAAGTACTTCCGTGCCTTTCTGGACGATGCAGTTGCCCACGCGCAATCGCCTCTACGTTTGAATTACATACCCGTCCATGCTCAGGAGATCGCCATGTATTCGCCCGGCTTCACATACGAAGAGGATCAGATGGGGACGCTTACCATTCGAGTCATATCGCCGTCTTTTTACAGCCGATTTGTTCACTACGCTCATGCGAAGGAAGCTTTCGACAGGGAGTGCATGTCGACTGATGAGAAGAATCGAACTGTGACGATAGAGTCGCCAGCACTACTGCCGATTCTGCTTCAGGGGATGAGCAAGTCTGCTGCATCTCGAACGACTCGAAAGCAAAACATTATAGATCAGACACGATGTTCGTTTCTACGCCGCCTTCGGTGTCCGCCTCCTTTAGCGACTTACCCAACACCAGCCGAGTACTCCGTCTCGGACATCAGAGCATTTGGCGACGCAGAGCTAGACCTCTTTGTCAAAAGCGTTGGCGAGGAGTCAGCCCGTTACCGCCGGGTATGCGTCAAGCAATTTCTGGCAACGCGGTTTGCATTTGGCCTTCCTGGTCTTGTCGAAACATTCGACTGGCTTCTTCGGGCTGCATCCATTCTAGCCACGCTAGTGTACTGTCGACACTTCGCACCGCTTGATATCTTCCGACCTCGAGCCTTCGACGTTTGGGACGTGTGGACGACTGGGGCTTTGATGGTGCTCGCGAACGGTGTACATATATGGAGTTTGATCAAGGGGTGAGCGCAGGAAGAAATGAATTGCCAGGCTGGTCTCAGATTGTCACATACCGACGTACCAATCATCCCCTCGACAGCTTCAGCCTTTATGTGCGATGCGAAGACAAAAGAGTTCGCCCCGAAGGACTACGTCTCTCTGAGCCATGTCGGGAATCGAACCCATTGCTACTCCGCCCCGGAGGGCAAGTATGGAACCCGCACGTCTCGCTGGACACCGGAAGTGTGGGTAGACGGATCTACCCACGGAGAACGTTATTCGTAAGATACCATATATCCGTTGAGCATTGCAGCCGAGATTTGGCCGACGGGATCGGAACTGCTAGGATGGAGCGATCCAGAAGCATCTCGCTGGACCGAACCTATCGGTATCACGGGAAGGTACAGCATGGTCACCCACCGCAGCACTTGACCTCCGCCCAGCGACTTCAGCTCGAGGCGTGGACCAGAGACAAAAGAGTTCACTCTGTGAGGAGCTACATCTCTCGGCCATGGAAGGAGTCGGACCCGCCGTTACCACGCCGGGACACCCGGGCTGGGGTAGACGGATCTACCCCGATGAGCCAACTTTGTGTACGACCATATATGTGCTCGAAGATACAGCCGAAGTGCAGCCGAGATGTATACCAAGAGAGTACGGAGGAGTAGACCAAAAGTCCTTAGGTGGCCTATGCGCGTAGGGCGGCGGCAGTGGCGGTCGCATATGTTAGTGCTCCCGATCCTAATCAATTCGACAGCTATACATCAAAGGAGTTGACTAGACAACAATCTTAACTTTGAACCGGGTCAACTACAGCCTTTAATCATATTTTAAAGGCTATATCGACGCTATAAAGTAGCTCCCGTTCACCTACGCACGGTCCGCCCAAAGACTTTTGGTTGTGAGCTCCGTACATGTCCTTCCATGCTCTCGCAGAAACTCCCAATGTATCCTCCTCGATTCCGAAAGCGCGTCGCGTGGATCTCATCGCCTTCTCGAGTAAGTCATGCATTGCCAGCTCTGCGATTCAAACTGGCCTCTCAGCTTTGGACATCCTTAGATAATGTAATGGCAGGTTCCGAAAGTCACTTCTCTCGGAAACAACGAGCTCCCTTTTGCGACACTAGAAACTTACTGAAGAGCAATGATGGCGGGAGTCGAAGTAAAGTGAAGTTAGATATGCCACTCCGAATCGAGTTTAGCCTCGTGTGATGCAAATTTATCCTTCGACCAAACCTGCCTTTCTTTTCATCACCTTCTCGCCGTCGACAGCAATAAGTTCTGTTCACATTCCATGCACAAACCCGCCATTATAGCGTCCGGCCATATGGACAACGTACTGCCACTGTCCTCGTCTCAGTCTCGTTCCAGTTGTGGTGCTGAAACACAATGATAGGCTCGGCTACGCGCTGAAAAAGCGGCCCGACGTTTCAACGCCAGCGTGTCGGATCTCAACTTCACGTTCCACTATCGACTTCTCCTACTACACTCTCACTCAATCAAATACGTCCTCACGATGTCCAAGGCTCCGGGTGTCTACATTGTCTCGGTCCATCCCTGGCTGTACCTTGCACGATGGGAAAGCTTGACGATGCTTGGTTTCCCGAGACGTGTTCTGTACCACCAGCGATCGCATCACCCAATAACAGGCCTTGCAGTCTTCGAAGACCATCAACACAGGGTGTGAAGGTGCTTGGCTCTGCTTCATCCACCGCCTGTCACGGACAATGGCGACCGCCTATGCTAGGACAAGAGGCCGAGTCTATTGTCTCACAATCCCTCTGCGTCGACGCGGCTCCCGACACCCTGGAATGGAGTGCGGTATAAGTGCCTTCTGCCCGTTTCCTGTGGTACTTTCTGTCTTGTCCTTTGTTACTGTGCATCTCCGCAAGACTGGTTCTTCTACATTCTTCCTGTCTGAACGCATTGCTTTCCATTCCTTTCTTCGTCTCTAGCCGGTCTAGAGTACAAATACAGCACACGCAACATTACACTCCTTACCAGCAACTGTTCGGCAGACGACCCTCTTTACAGCAAAATCCATACTCAGAACGCACGCATACCAACAGCAATATGCATTTCAGCTTCGCCACTGCGGCGACTCTCGCCTTCGCGAGCTTGGGTAGCACTCATTTAATCATGAAGACCCCAGTCCCGTACGGCGTCGACAGCCTTAACAACTCGCCCCTCAACGACGCCAAACCCGGATCCAGTGGCTCCGACTATCCTTGCAAGCAACGCGCTGGCGTCTACGACATCACCAAGATGAACCACATCCCAGTCGACACACCGACCGAAATGAGCTTCGAAGGTTCCGCTTCGCACGGTGGCGGGACTTGCCAGATCGCGATAACGAAAGACAAGGAGCCGACTGCCAACTCAACATTCAAGATCATCCAGGTCTTCGAAGGCGGATGTCCGATCGCATCAGAGAGTGGTGGAACACACCCATTCTCCTTCTCGATCCCGAAGGACTTTCCGAACGGCGTTATGACACTGACATGGTTGTGGTACAATCGCATCGGCAACCGCGAGGCTTACCAGAACTGTGCGCCCATCACTGTGACTGGCGGCTCAGATAGCGACGACTACTTCAACTCGCTTCCCAATATGTACCTTATCAACTTGCCAACAGAGGAGTGCGAATCAACTTATCAGTCCATGAGTAACGCCGTCACGATCCCAAATCCTGGCCAGTTTATTATGAAAGAGACTGCGGGACAGGATATGCACGCCGCCACTGGCTCGGGATGCGCTGCTGCAGCTGCAGCACAGCTTGAAGGTGTGACCGGGTACAAGTCTTCGCCCGTCATCGCCGACAACGGCGCTGCGTACAACGCTCCTGGTGGCTCCCCGGCTGCCCCGAGCGCTGCCCCTTCCGGCGGTGCTTCGTCCGCTCCATCTTACGGTGGCTCTTCTGCCACCGCGGGAGGATCCTCTGCTCCTTCATCTGGAGGTTCTTCAGCCGCCGCTGGAGGATCGTCTGCAGTCGCAGGGGGCTCTTCAGCGTATGCGGGAGCTTCGTCGGGAGCTGCTGGCGCATCGTCTGCACCTGCATCGTCCGCTGCCGGTATGCCCTCATCCGCTGCAGCCTCTGGATTGGTCACCATGTCGGTCGCGCCTTCAGGTGCGCCATCATCTGCTGCAGCTGGATCGGCACCTGCGTATTCTGGCTCCGCACCTGTTTCGTCAGCAGCTCCTGCACCATCTTCTGCGGCGGCCGGCAGCGCACGACCAAGCATGGCACCATCTTCTGGTGCTGTGGCTCCGTCAAGCGCAGCCGGCAGTGGTGCTCCGAGCGCTGCCCCCAGTTACGCAGCACCAAGCGCAGTGCCGTCCGGCGCATCGGGAGGCTTATGCTCCAGCAGCGGCATTTCTTGCTCGAGCGATGGCAAGAAGTTCGGAATGTGCGCCAATGGCGAGATGGTCTGGCAGCCTGTCGCGGCCGGCACATCTTGCAAGAACGGCCAGATCACGAGGAGGAGCGAGTTCAGGAACGTGCACGTCCGCCGTCATGCTCGGCAGGCTGGTCACTATCCCTTCTTGTGAGGAGATTCTACATGATGTTCTACGCATTTGATGATTGATGTACATACGTTTGGCAGCGCACTGCGCATGGAGTCATCATTCATGGGCGGATGAGCGGTGTGGGTGGGCAGCCTTTGGCTTTTGGTACCTTTTAGTAGTGGATTGCTTGCCAAAATTGCTGTCTTCTGACGCGGCTATCTCTTATACAAGATCGTCAACGTCTAACTACTTCGGCTTCCACCTTCGTACATCTGAATATAGATATGTATCATACAAAACACTATCTTGCCCTGAACTTGGCATGGCCCGAGCGGAAGTGAAATCCGCCCTTCCGGCGCTTCCACGACCTTTCTCTCCCTCCTACAATCCAGCCAGCGCTGTAGCCGCCTTGCCGTTAGGCTGCATGTCGGTAGGCGTATCGCAAGATGCTGTGCCGTAGTTTGATGGAAGAACATATAGGCTCGATGCAACTTGCAATTTCAATCCTTTTTCAGCTTGTAGGTCATGGCTAAGTAGGATTTGTTCTCTTGTCTCTTGCCGTACCAGCAATGGGCCTTTCCTCGGCCACGGACAGCTCAAGGTCCCTTTCACCTCCTGCCGATGTACAGGGGCCCTCGTTCCGCCGCCGACTCGGAGGGCAGGCATTGACGCTGCTGGCAGCGAGCACAGTGGTGATTCTGGCAGCAGCGGGTTTCATCACGTTTCTCTGGTTCGCAGGTCTGGACAACAATGTCTGGCACAAGGTCATGGTCAACGGCTGGGCTACCCGGGCGGTCACCGTGACAACTCTCGCCCTCCGCTTCGCCGTGGACCTACAAGCCGGTCTTGCTGGGGCGATGCTGGCAGCCATAATACTGGAGATATCGACAGTTCGATTACACCACATCGCGAAGGTGTCTATTATGCGGGGGTCCAGTCCACCGCCTCGCGATGTGCTGGGCTTGATCTCAGCAATGTATGACACGGGACGTTTCTTCCCTAGTTTGGGCTGTGTGGGTACGTGATCTACTTGAGCCGAAGCAACAGTACCTTATTCGTGGGCATCACACTGACAAGGAAAAGCGTACGGCTCGCTTATCGTTCTTCTGTTTCTGACGACTACTGGCCTGCAATTCAGCTCGACGCTTTTGCTCTCCGACCTTGATCTCGGCCAACTGCCTGGCCTCGCTTTGACGCAGAACACATCGTACGATTTTGTATACGATCCTGAGGGAGAGACCAACGATGCTTCGTTCTATCGCTTCAGCGGCTATTCTTATCCCATCCAGCTTCGAACGTCTACCTGGCTACGACCACCTCCGGCTTTCCCTGCCTTTGCAGAGTACTCAAGTCCACTGCCAGAGCGGGGAGGCGTCGATGATACCGGGCTACTTCTTCGAGCGTTCTTGCCTTTCCCGGACGCGGAAACACGAGAGTCAATACGTAATTATACTGGCACAGCTATGGTTCTCGACTCAAGGGTGTCATGCCAGCGTCCAATGCTATCGCATCTGAAGATCTCGGTACCGAGCAACACGTCCACCTCTGGTTACACTGGGAAAATCACTGGCAGGCTCCGGCCCTCCGTTCCAGACGTAGATAGACTCTGGACTCCGGGGCCTGTAGCATTCGAATGTGCGCTCTTTCCTCGAGATGGAGCTTTGACTATATGCCAGATCAGCACACTACACCCTTTGTACGACTCTTATGCCAATAACGGTGGCCTGCTCAGCGAGTTTTGGAACATCACGCACAATGACACTAAAGACGCTCTCGAGGGCGGTATGCAGCTGTACTCACTTCCAATGCTGGTGATCCAAGCGCAAAACATAACTCACTCCACCATAAACCACAAGGTCCTTGGGATCCAGGACGATGGGATTTGGACGAACGTTGAGACACCTTCTCAGACTTGGAGCGTGTCCATCTGCTACTCAGCCTTTGCTACTGCCGACCTTGAAGTAAACATTCACAGCGAGAGCGGCCGCAAAGAGCCGATCGTGCACTGGAGCTCTGACCGTGGCTACTACACAGTGCCTGATGTTCACGCACAACTAGGCGAGCTGGCGTTCAAAACGACTTCACCATCATCTCGCGGCATATTGCAGATGGACAAGGAACCCTCTTGGTTTCCCAGCGAAGACCATGCCCTCATCAACGCAGTCCAACCTTTCGTCCAGCAGTTCGTCGACGTTACGAACCCAATGCTCACTCTCTGTCCGACGGCACCTTACTGCAGTGCCATGCTACCGCCCAGCAGCCACGATCACCCCTGGTTTTACGGAGAATACGTGTACAACGGGAACAGAGCTGAGACCGGCATGTTCCTCGCCGATCTAACTATATCATCACTTTTCCACCAAACGCTCGATGCAGGAAACAGGACGGGCTCACTCGCGCGAGCAATGTCATCTCTGATTACGATCCTCTCGAGCACGGCGTACTACGACCAGATGCCACAATTTGCACGGTCGAGTAACTCAACGCAGACTTATTTCACGAAAATCTTGTTTCGGCAGTCACGGCTCGGGTACTGGGTTGTGATGGGAATTCTTGCTACGCATGTTGGGCTTGTTGGCTGTATAGCTATCGGCTTTGCGGTGTACTCGAAGCATACGCTGCTGGGTAATCACTGGCAGAGCATTGCTCAGTTGCGAGGTCCGGAGACGGAGGATCTGCTTGCGAAGACACGGATGTCGAGTGATAGTGAGGTCAAAAAGGCGTTGGCAGCAGCTGGGTGCGACGATCTCAGGGTCAGCGTTCGAGGATTCAAGAATGGTCGTACTGCGGGCTTGCAGGTGGCTCGAAGAGAGAGAGGAGAGAGGGATAGAGATAGCGAACCGTGAGCTAAGTCACGGTAGGTCGTGTACATTCGTCTTTACCGGGCTTTCGTATGGCTGCAGCGTCGCTTGGAGTCATACAGGCTCCACTAGCACCGAACTTTAAAGCTACGTGTAGGTATAGATGGAACGAAAGACTGATCGATCTCTAGACGACACAAATATTCACACCAACACGACAGAAGTACCACAGTTTAAGATCAAACCAAACTCTGACAAGTCAGAGAAAATGCAAAACCTCGCCTCATACCGCGAGATCGGACACGGCCATTGTGGCAGTGTCTGGACAAACGACCAAGAAGACGGGACGCTCGCCATCAAGCGGGAAGATGGTGGACCAGGGCGGTCTATCAAGAAAGACGCACAAATGCATCAACGCATCCAGACCAGTCTGACGTCCGCAAAGATACCGTGTCTCGATATTCCCGCCTACCATCGACTCGTTGACGCCCAGGACGACGAGTTCTGGTGCGAAACACTGACCAGATTCCCTCATGACGCCACACACCACTACGAAGCCTGCGCAGCGCTCGTTAGCGAACGGATTCAACCCTCCGCAAAGCCTCACCGTGAGAATCTCATCGACCTGTACTGCGCCGAGGGCGTCAGGACGAAAATCAAATCGAGCAGATCAGACGAGGACTGCCTGATCCGCTGTTATCTAGGCAGGCGAACGCACAACCGACGACCGTCCCGCTTCTCCACCCTTCGGAACCGGCCTCTCAATTTAGACCAGATGGAGGACATCAAACTGCCTGTGCAGGAGTACGCTCAAACGATGGCAGATGCTCTTGCAACGATCTACTGGGACGCGAAGATTGACGCCAACGATGTCGAATTGGTCCTTGCACCTGCTGGAACACATCCAAACTCGCAGACGTGGTCCTCGCACACGCTGGGCGATCATACCATGTGGATACTGGACTTCGACTGCTGCAATACGATGTCGATGGATCAAGCTGGCACCGATCAAGCAGCTGCTGCGTTCCACAGGAACGACCCGTACTACCCGCGCCCGGCGAGTCGCAATGACGCAGATATTGCTTTGTGGCGAGTCTTCAGGTCACGGTTCCTCGAAAGCAGCAGAGCGATACTGGGGCACGAGAGCACGCTGCCGCAGCTGATGGTAGATCGGCTGGAGCAACTTGGAGAGGAGAGGAGACAGGTGGTGGGGGCGCTCTCCAAGGATGAAACCTGAAAGTGGTGATCGACAAAGCAGTGAGAAAAACAAACCGCGATACGCACGAGAGAGATAGGCACGCTTTGCCACCGTTTGCTGGGTCATCAATAGGACCAGCAGACCAGTTTTCGTGCCAACGCAAGCGTGGCTTCGGCGAGCCTGAGGACCATCGATCAGCGTTATCGACTAGAGCAATCCGCCTTGGAGGTCAGATCCCGCCTCTCAGTAAATAAAAGAGGTTCGTATCCCCGAAACGGGCGGCAGCAGGTGCAGCGGGCAAGCACACGTCAGTATCATCGACGTGAACGGTCATGAATGCGAGGGAAGGAGGATGGTCCATAACGGTAATCCGGCAATGTGCTACTCACGTTATATGTCCATGCTTCAATGGCCTACTTTTCGCTCTATACATCATGTCACATCTCCTGCACCGCATCCCCCACCTCTCTTTCCGATTGACTCTCTATCCCGTCTTCAAAAACCCGTTATCCTCCAAATACTTTGTGATAATCCTCACCGCCTCCTCCACGCTCGTCTTCTCACTATGGATATGGATCTCCGCATTCTCCGGCGCCTCGTACGGCGCACTGATCCCCGTGAACTCCTTGATCTCGCCCGCTCGAGCTTTCTTGTACAGACCCTTGGGATCTCGCTTCTCGGCCTCCTCGACGGGGATGTCGATGAAGACTTCGATGAAGGGGAGCGGGGAGTCGGTGTTCTTGGTGTCGGCGTGCAGGTCGCGGGCGACTTGGCGGTCGGCTTTGTAGGGGGAGATGAAGGAGGTGAGGGTTATTGTGGTGGAATCGGCGAAGAGTTTGGCGACCTGCAACAAGCCTCAGTTAGCAGGTGATGGAGCTGGGGAGGTGGGAGGTATGTACCTCAGCGATACGGCGGATGTTCTCAACGCGATCTTGAGGCGAGAAACCCAAGTCTTTGTTCAGGCCGAAGCGGACGTTGTCGCCGTCGAGTCGGTAGGTCTGCAGGCCGAGGTGGAGGAGGTGCTGCTCAAGGGCGGTTGCAATGGTCGATTTGCCCGAGGCGGAGAGGCCGGTGAACCAGACGGTGCATCCCTTCTGCTTGCGGAGATCGCTGCGCTCCTTGCGGGAGAGGCCCTCGTGCCATGTGATGTTGCTGTTGAAGCGTTAGAAGGACATTTTGGCGGGGTCGAAGTGGGATGGTTTTTTGACGAGCATTGGACTTACGTTGCCATTGTCAAGGATTGGGTTGAAGTTGGGATGTACAGAAAGTTGGGGAGTTCAAAAACAGTCAATTGTGAGCTCAGCAACAACTCAAGACTGAGTTCAACAAGTTATCTCGAAACTGCGGTGAAGCACTCCGAGCTGATATCTCTTGGCTAGTGCGATTGGACCTGCGCCGGCCCTGCCCGAGCCTAGACGAACAAGGCAGGTACCAGGATCTGGACTGTGTCCAATCTTCCCATCTCTACATCGCACCCCTATAGAACTTGTTCGGCACAAACGGCATCTTGGTGACCGTCGCCTTCCTGTTCTTCCCTCGCACCACCACCTGCACTTCTGTCCCAGACTTGTGCATCCCATCCTCCACATAAGCCATAGCAATATTCTTCTTCAGTGTCGGACTTGGGCAGCCAGAAGTAACGGTACCGATAGCTTTGCCATCCTGACTCAAGACTTGAGCACCTCCGCGAGCAGGTGCACCTTCAACGAACAACCCTATCCGGCGCCTCGAAACTCCCTTGCCGCCTTTAGACACTGGTGTCAGCTGAGGGATGATCGTCTCAGCGCCGTGAAAGCCGATATCGTCTGCTGTTCGTCGACTCTTCGGGATGATGAAATTCAGCGCAGCTTCCGGTGGGGTTGTGCTGTCGTCGAGGTCGTGACCGTAAAGACACATGCCTGCTTCGAGGCGCAGACTATCTCTCGCTCCGAGGCCGGCAAAGCGAAGCTTGTCTTCTCCCGCAGACTTCAAGAGCTGCTCGGTAACCTCAACCGTCTGTGATGGGTGGACCGAAAGCTCGAAACCGTCCTCGCCTGTGTAGCCACCGCGGCTTGCCACAATCGGGTGACTTTCGCCGGAAGGCAGGGCAAGCGTGGTGTACTTTGAAGTGCCGAAGTACCACTTGCTGATGTCCACTTTGCAAGAGCTGGCGAATGCTGTTTGGAGAATTTCCGCTGAGAGCGGACCTTGTAAAGCCACCAACCCAAAAGGCTGACCTTCAAGTTCCAGATGCCTGAGCTGCACGAACGGGTTCATGGTGTTGGCCCACTTATCAATAGCAGTATTGAAAAAATCGTAGTCCTTCCGTCGGTTGCCAGCGTTCGTCACAACATAGAACAAGTGCTTTGGCCCCTCTTCCAATCGTGTGACCATGCAGTCATCCACAATGCCTCCAGTTACTGGATGTAATAGTGCAGAAAGTGTAGATGAACCTGGAGGCAGATCCTTGAGTCCGGAAGGCGTGATAGTCTCGAGAAATGACTCAGCACCTGGTCCATCGCATTGGTACTGCACCATGTGGCCGACATCGAAGAGTGAGCACTTTTCTCGCGTCCAGTTGTGGCTTTCCGTAATGGAGAGGTCAGAGTACTGCAGTGGCATTGAGTAGCCGCCGAACGGTACCATCTTGGCGCCATGTTTGACATGGACGTCGTACAGTGCTGTCCTGCCTGGTTCGCTATCTGTATAGAAATGCGGTGCTGGGGCGGCGGTCGAGCTTTGTAGTCGCCGTTGCTGTAGGCTTGGTACAAACGCTGACCGTACTTGACTGATTCGTGGGCTTGCAACTTCTGAGGTTGGCGATCCAGATGCTGCTATCCGCCGTGTCCTCTGGAATGCTTGCGAGGAGAGTGTCCGGCGACATACGCGACAAGCAGGGACAGCATCTCTGATCGGCCTCAATGCGCGTGGAGCGAGACCTGGGAGCGACATCTCGACGTGGCCTCTTGACGTGCGTGCTTCTCAAAGTAGTGGTCAAAGTGGAAGGAGGCTGCAGCCCACTACAAGTCTATTCGGATCATTAAGTAGTCTCACGATATTGCCCGGGTCTTCGAGCCCTTTGGAGTAATCCCTCGCCAATGCCAATGCCCCACGTGAAGCCAAAGTCCAAGCTCGCGGAAGGCTGTGACGTTCCGAGCAACAGCTAAACCCTAAAAACATCTACCAGGCAGGCAGAGCTCATATGCCTTAACGACAACGATCTTAATTACCCTCCCGATACGAGCGGCAGCAATGCCTCCCCAGACTTTCTTCCTCGTCTCCCTCCCGACCTCGATATCACCCTCCGGCGAACGAGACGAAGCTCTAACAACACTGAGGTCGGCAGTCTCCACCGACCATGGCACCACATACCCTTTCCAGATCCCCGAGTTCAAGGTCGGCACCCTCGATGCTTTAGTACAGCAGGCCGACGAGCTGGTCAAGTTGGAGCAGGGGTGCAAAGGCGTGGTCGACAAGATATCGGACTCGTTGCGAGGGCTACTTGAAGGCGATGAGGAGAAATTGCAGGAGCAGAAGGTGGTGAACGACAGTACGGCAATGTAAGCACTGCACAGCAGGATCACATGCTGATTGTTCTACAGGACCCGTCGAAAACTACCTCCAAGCCTTCTCCTGGAACAAAGTCAAATACCGCGCCGACAAACCCATCGCCGAACTCATCGACACCCTCCAAAAAGAACTCGCCGCCGTCGACAACGACGTCAAGCAGAAGTTCAACCAGTACAACACCACAAAAACCAACCTCGCCTCCCTCGCAAGGTCTCAAACTGGCAACCTCTCGCAGAAATCTCTCGCCGCGATCGTAAACCCCGAAGCACTACTCAAGCCCGACCAGTCAGAGTACCTCCAACAACACCTCGTCGCTGTTCCCACCTCGCTTGGAAAGGATTTTCTGAAGACTTATGAGCAGATCGCGCCGATGGTGGTGCCGAGAAGCGCGCAGTTGTTGGCGAAGGATGATGAGTTCTTTTTGTACGCTGTGACGGTGTTCAAGAAGCATAGTGGGGAGTTTGTGCACAAGTGCAGGGAAGCTCGGTGGACGCCAAGGGAGATGAAGTTCTCGGACGGTGGGAGGGAAGGCGAGGAGCAGGAGCTGAAGAAGTTGGAGAAGGAGGAGCGGAAGGTGTGGGGTGAGGCTTTACGGTTGGGACGGACGGGATACAGTGATGCGATGATGGGGTGGATTCATGTGTTGACGCTGAGAGTGTTTGTGGAGACGGTGTTGCGGTATGGGTTGCCGTTGAGCTTCGTTTGTGGGATTATCAAGGTATGTCTTGCATCAGCACTGAGGATGAAGACACGTCTAACAAGAGTGTGTGTTACAGACCGACCCAAAGCGAGCGAAGAAGGCCAAAGGCTCCTTGGACGCTCGATTCGCCGATATTGGCGGCAACGCCATGAGCAGAGACAAGAAAGGACGGCCTGTCAAGGATGATTCAAGCATGCAGCAAGATATGGCCGCTGTCGGGCTCGGCATGGAGAATTATGAGCCTTATGTCTTCTATGAGTTTGAGATTGTATAGCGAGAAACGACGGGCTCCGGAAATGACCATAGATAGAAACCTTCTCGATACCCGAGACGACATCGCTAGATCACACTGGTCTCGTGTCAAAGGCTTGGCCTGCTTCGCTCGTACAGTACCTGATGGGCCTCCTGGTTTCCAACCCAACTCCATACAACACTGCGCCCGCAAACTGACGTCTGATCCAACAAGTGTGGCGACATTCAGCGATACTGTAAACGGCAGCCCCTCCTTCCCAATCAGGCAGTTACTAGCAGCTGAAAATGAATGTGTGGCTGAGCTGGCAACAGTTCGGCTTCGGGTTTTCGTTGGCTATGGTTGATCGATAGTGTGGAACATGGACCGATCGTGATCCTCGAAACAAGGTCTTGAGGGCCTGTTGTTGAGGGACATCTATCAAAGTTGATCTTGAATTCTATTCTCGTTCCCCAAGACATTGTCTCATTGGTCACCGGCGACGGTCCAGCCCGGCGATACGCCTATCTATACTGCATTTGCTGGCGGGGCAGTTTGGACACCTAGTAGGGCTGGCACCGCAAGTCTCACAGCCCTGTGAATCAGAAGCGCGGACGGACATGCGACATGCAGCTTCACGAGTGCTGCATGTCTTGTCGTGACTCAGCTGGACCGGTCTGAGTCTGAGATCGTGCGTAGGCTTCTCTATAACGTCCCTTCTCCCGTGGGCTTCGTCCCATCTCTTCTGTCTTCCGGTGAAGAAGAATTCAAAGCTACTGCACACCTGGTCGAGACTACACCAGACTAAGTGGTCCCACCTTTCAGCTTGGAAAGATCACGATATCTCTGTGCTTTCTTGATCGCCTGATCTGCTTCTTTCCGCTCTTGACGCTCTCCTTCCTTTATCGTTTTCGTTGCCGTTGTGCTCCAGCGTTCGGCACGCAACGCATTCCAGGCGGCAGTGCGCCGAGGCACAACTCCTCCCATCGACATTGGACTGTACAGAGCTACCTGCAGAGCATCACACGACCCTTGGTGTCGCAGAGGACAACATGTCGTACTACGGCGACGATGACTACGACTACGCCCGCCGGCGTCGACCTTCACCACATCGCTACCGCTCCGACAAGCGATCGCAACACTACCTAAGCCCAAACATGGACGGAGGAGGTCTGCAGCGCTCGCGCTCTCAAGGCGGCGCGCCGGTGCCTGTGGTCAACGTATATAACGACATGATGCAAGATGGCTCATTCCGGAACACGTCGCGATCGCGGTCGCGCTCCCGGACACCACCGTACTCTCCAGGCTCGACCCGCGGGCGCGGCAGGTTGGGCGACGACCTGGTGGACGACTTTGCGGAAATGGCGATGGAGAATAGACGGCTACGGTCGCGATCGCGTGGCCGAAGTGACGCTGGCGCGCTGAGTCGACGGGATGATCTGTTGGAGTACGAGTTGCGGGATCGGGATAGGCGATTGCAGGAGGTTGAGCGGAGAGAGGTTCTGCAGCGGGAGGAGGATAGGATGAAGGAGAGATACGAGTTGCAGCGTGTCAAGGATGAGGCGAAGAGGAAGGCAGACGAAGAAGCCAACAAAGCAGACCGGAAAAGGATAATTGAAGAGTACGAGAGAAAGCAGCGCGAGGACGAAGAAGAGCGAAAAGAGGAAGAGAAACTACTCCGAGAGAAGATTGAGCGGGAGAAGCGGGAGGCGAAGGAGAAAGAGGAGCGCGAGTGGGCGGAGTTTGAGCGAAGGCAGAAAGAAAAGGAAGAGAAGAAGAAGAAGGAAGCAAAGGAGGAAGAAGAGCGGTTGGAGGATGAGATGCGCCGGCGGCTGTCGAAGCATGGCTATACGTACGACCAGATCGAACGGATGATCAAGGACAAGAAGGACGAGCCGGTGTCGAAGACGACCACCACGACGACCATGGTCAGGCAGAATCTTGGTCCCGCCCGACCGACGTACGCGAAGATTCATAGGGATTTCTTGTCGATTGATACGTTGACGTATTACGACATTCCCTACGAGTATGATAGAGTAAGTGGAACTGATCGAGAGGCGCACGGGAGCGGTACTGACCTTGTCGAACAGGAGGATCGAAACTTCATCATCATCCTGCGTGAGATGGACAAGTACGAGACGGAAGTTCTGTTCGAGCATACGAAGCGCTTGAGGGGCGGCAAACTGCTGCTCGAGCCTCCGAAGAAGGAGAAAGACTACGCTTGGTACCGCAAGCGGGACCGGAGCTCGAGTCGGGTGCGCAAGGTTGGGATACTGGAGTACAAGAACTGAGGTTGCTTGATATGCTGGGTACTGTGAAAGGGCGCTTTGGTCGATTTGATGCGTCGGAGTGTACTTATTGATCTTGTTCGGAACTGGATGTATCGGTTGGCGAGCTCAATATTTGCAAGATATGCGAACCGCTGGCAGCGATATTGAATACGTAAGAGCATGCAGGTGTCAATCCCGTGTCGCCCATATTATTAGCCGGCGCTCGTATCCAGGTATTCAGTGGAAGCAGCCGAAATGATCTCTTGCAATCATTCCTAGTAGCACGGCAAAGTACATCTGTGAGAGAATACTCCACTTGCCGTCCGTGAATCCCCACGGGGTGATATAGATGAATATATGTGATTGTAGAGCGTTTAAATTGAATCACTCCGTCACTGCGGTGGTGAAGCAGACGCCTGAACTTAGTTTCAGCCTAGTATATTTCGGGAGACGGGGTAACAGGGACCTTTAACCAAATCACGACCACCATTGAACTCCGCCACAAAAGTCATCCAGGTGTCCTTTGTCTTTCAACATCCTTCCTCGACACTTTGTCGAACCACACTCGCTTAGCCCCGTTTGCACTTATCCCCTCCCAGCGTTCGACAGCGCGCCTTCCCTTTTGCCTCCTTGCTTGCCCGTGGTCCCTGCCCAGAATCTCGGCGGGCTCGTGTCGTACACCTCCTGCATTGAACATAACATTCACCCCCGACAATCTTCACCACCGCATTAAAGTTCACGCGTCCGTATGACCCACACGAATTCCGCTTATAAAGCCCACTAACTTCCACAGATTGTAACAACACATTTCCGTACCATCGACGACTTCAACATGGATTCATACCAGGTGGCGATGAGCTGGGGCCTGTTCGGAGCCGCCGCAGTGGGATGCTGCTACTATTACTGGCCGAGCGACCAGACACCGGGCGGCAGGAGACGCGAGGACCCAAGGCGCAAGAACGAGCAAGATGGAAGGGGCCGACTCAGCAAGAGGAACAGTGAGATGGATCTGGGAAGCAGCTCGGCGGCCGCAACTGCTTCGCACACCAGCAACGCACCCGCTCGGAAGCGCAAGGTGCAGAATAAGGAGCAGGTGCCAACTAGGGAGACGCCGGCTGTGGTAGTTCATGCGGAGGAGCTGGAGGAGACCGACATGAACACCAAAGCGTTCGCCGAGCGGATGGCGCAGACACAGAAGGGCACAAACCTCACTTCAACCCAGCGCAAGGACAACAGGGTGAAGACGGTGAAGCAGAGCAGCGCGTTGAACACGCCGGTGCTTTCTTCCGAGTCTTCGCAAAATGGTGCTGAGGCAGATGATGATGTCTCGCCCGCAGTCTCGCCATCTCTCAACGCTGCTGGCGACGTTGCGGATATGCTGGAGCCAGCTTCGTCCGGACCGTCCACCCTCCGCTTGACGGCGCCAACGAAACCTCAGAAGGAGAGGGCCCCGAAGCAGACCAACGAACAAGTCGCTGAGACCAAGAAGCAGAGGCAGAACCGACAGAAGGTGGAGGCGCAAAGACTGCAGCGCGAGGCAGACGAGAAAGAACGCAAGGCTCTTGAGGAGAGGCAGCGACGAGCAGCTAGGGAGGCACGTGGTGAACCGGCCAGGAACGGCGTCTCCGCGGCAAAACCACCTGCGAAGAGTGCTTGGACGGCTTCGGCTACGCCTGTCAATGGCACTTCCAGCACATCAGCGGCCACCGAGAACAACGCGCCTCTGCTGGACACTTTCGACGCGGAGTCTAACAGCAGCTCTAACGGAGGTCCAGCACTCAGCACTGCGGCCACCAGCACGACATCTACAGGTCCTGGGCGTGTCGCGTCCGAAGAGGACCAGATGGCCGAGGCGATGCGGCAAAGCGAGGACGAATCTGGCTGGACCACCGTGGCTCAACCGAAGAAGCAGAAGAAGACACAGACTGCCAACGGTGACTCAAATGCTGTTCAGGAGCCAGTACCTGCAAAGAAGACGAACGTGACCCCAGCGAAGCCAACTGCGAACGGCAAGCCGAAGGGCTTTCAAGCTCTTGAGGTTGAGTACGAGCAGCGTGCGGATGCCGACCCCAGTGACGCTTCGAACTGGGATGCATAAGTGGTACCAGGGGGGAGGTCTGAGGCGATATGCCAGGCACGGCGCCAGCTCGCAATGGGTTGGAGGGCACATCATCAATCAAAATTAGGCACTCAAGCCTGGAAGAAATCTAGTTACCAAGCAGAGGAGCTGTTCGGGCCCACTTGGCATTTACAGGTGGGTGGCGAGGATATGGGTCGGGCGACGGGATGTCTTTTGCGCGAGCGATGAAATTGTTAAGCGGGCCAGTTTGTACTCTTATCAGTTTTCAGGAGCATACCTCCTCTGCCTTTCGGCCTTGGTATGGAGAGATGGTAACCCACAATGCCAATTCGCAATATTGCCCACCTACAGTGTGTGTGAAGACTTTGGAGCCACGGAAGCATGTGCCAATGGTAAGCACGGTCAACCTCCTTCCGCAGCGAACCTTCATGCAGATGCAGATGAGATCCGGCACGAGCGCTATTTATATTCCTGTTCCCAAGGACTACATAATAAGTAGCACATATCATCTTCATGCTCATTCAGCATTGAACCGCCATTCTTTGTTCGTGCAGTCCATGATCTATTCCACGACGAAAGCAGAAAGTGCAGGAACTGAGCACTCCACCCCACATCTGAACAATTGGCCTGTTGGCAACACCTTCTGGATCACGCATTTTACCGGTCCACCACACCACAATCACACACCAGCTCTACCGTCTCCCATTACTTCAGAATAACAGCGCTGCCGAGCAGCAGCTTCCTTGCGCACCGTCGAGCCCGCATCCGGCCACCATCACAACCTCCGCTGAGCGTGTTCGGATCTCACCGACTCTCCTACTACTCCCAGCTGGCTGTCTAGACCCTCCAACATGGCGCAAATAAGAGGTACTGCTGGGTATCATCTCGGCAACCAGAACAACTTCGGGGGGTCCTCGTCGATGGGACGCTCAGATGCTACAAATGACCCTTCACCGCTCGATGCGATCCGTCAGCAGACCAGCAAGATCGAGGACTGGCTAGACACCATCTCGGACCCGGTCAAGCCATATCTTCCGGCTATTGGGAGGTTCTTGATCGTGGTGACGTTCTTGGAGGATGCGTTACGGATTATCACGCAATGGGGTGATCAGTTGGTGTATTTACATGATTATAGGCATAGTAAGTTGGGCGGAACTCTACCCTCTATCATGACGAACTCTGGCAGTGGAAAGAGTGACGAGCTAACGTGTCGTTTTTCTCACAGTTCCCTACGGCATCACCCACCTCTTCCTCATCCTCAACGTGATCGCCATGACCGCCTCCTCCATCCTCATCATCATCCGCCGCTACAGCGAGTACGCAGTCATGGGCCTCATTGGCGTCGTCGTCACGCAAGCTCTCGGCTACGGCCTCATCTTCGACCTCAACTTCTTCCTGCGCAATTTAAGCGTTATGGGCGGTCTTCTCATGGTTCTTTCCGACAGCTGGGTGCGCAAGAAGTTCGCGCCGGCGGGTCTACCACAACTGGACGAGAAGGACAGGAAGATGTACTTCCAGCTCGCAGGACGCGTGCTGCTGATTTTCTTGTTCATCGGGTTCGTGTTCGCTGGAGACTGGAGTGTTGGGAGGATATTTGTGATTGTGATTGGGTTGGTGGCGTGTGTGATGGTTGTGGTGGGCTTTAAGGCGAAGTGGAGTGCGATTATCCTGGTCATGATTTTGAGCATCTTCAACATCTTGGTCAACAACTTCTGGACGGTAGGTCTTGGGATGGTGATTCACGGCCTACGGCAAAGTACTGACAATAAGTTTTAGCTACACTCACACCACCCGCACAAGGACTTCGCGAAATACGACTTCTTCCAGATCCTCTCGATCGTGGGAGGTCTCCTTCTGTTGGTCAACATGGGCCCAGGTCAAGTGAGCTTTGATGAGAAGAAGAAGGTGTACTAGACGCAATTGAGGTGGGAGGAGTTATGCGATTCTAGTCGCGTATAGCGTGGTACCAAACGCTCAATGCATTGCGCAACGGCGTTCTGAGGATACCTCATGAGGTGTGGATTGGTGAAGGGAAAAGTGGCCGGGATCAGAGGTTACCTAGAATATCGAATAGGAGTTGGAGATACACTATCTTCACTATATATGAGCCTCTCGTCCTGTAGTGTCTGAACACGCCTCTCGCATGTCTGACATAATGAACGTGATCGACGTCCAGTCACGTGCCGTATATTTCGCTTCTCTCAGGCGCGCTAGTGTTTCTCGAGCTTGATTGAACCACGAAGCTTGCGACCATTCTCATTGAATACCACGCATATTCACCTACACCATGGCCCCCACGTTAAGGACTGCTTCGCAAGGTGCTGGCGGCGTCGCAAAACAAGTCCATCGCAAGCGACCGGCTCGAAAAGAACCACAAGACGAGGCCTGGGGCTTCTCACTCGGCTTCAATAAAACCAACGGCACAACACGACATACCGAGGATCAACACGATACACCCGAAGTCGAAAGCGCGACGAATGTCGAAGACGCTGTAGCGCCTCTGCGCGCAATGGCCGAGAAGGTGGGAAAGGAAGTCGAGACTTTCGCGGTCACGCTGGACGAGTTCTTCAATGACCTACCCACGGTCGAGAACAGGTTTGGTGCGGTGTTTGACCTTGTGCTCCGCTTCAGGGACATCGCGAATGATGCCGTGGAGCGCCTGAAGGACCAGCATGAGCGCGAGCTGCGGCTGCAATTGCGGCAGGAGTGGGCCGAGCAGGCACGTGGTTCTGGCGCATCAACAACGAGCAACCCGTTTGCGTCTTCAACATCGGCGGCACCGACTGCTAGACAGACTGAGCAGCTAGCGGAACTGCGCTCATGGCAGCAAGAAGCAGATCTCTGGGATCTCTTCCGGATCATGCTGAATCTGCACCCATTTGAGTCTGATGCAGAAGAGCGCCGACAGGAGGACGAGGCGAGACTGGCGAAGCTGTCTGCTCCACACCGATATGCACCTGAAGGAGACCTGTGGGATCGGTTCTTGATTGAGGACAAGCTCGCGCAGGAGCGCTACGACATCAAATCGTGGCTTGAGCGAACTGCATACCACCAGCAAAGCGACATGCAAGGCATAATGGAGGAGCTTGAGACTAAAGCCCGTCGAGGCAAGGGCTTGTGGTCTTCTGGATGGCTGCATACCCGCGAGAAGATAAAGGGCGAGAAGCGGATACGGACGTGGCCTAATGCTGCCGAATCGCCATTACCACAAATCCGACGTTCCGATAACAACGATCTCCTGGTCACGACCCTCGATGCAGACGCTGTGACCCGGCAAGAGCGCACGCTCGAGAAGTCGGATGCCTACTTTGAGCGCGCCATGTGGATCGCTTGCTGGGAGATGCTGCGTCGTGGCACGCCGTGGCATGATGTGTGCGAGTGGTTCGAAGAGCGGAAGGAAGGGTGGCGTGCAGTCACGATCAGCGCGGCGATGGATCGTACTGACTTGAGCCTCTCAACTTCCGCCTTCAGACGAGTGTGTCGGATGGCTTCTCGCTCAGCTCTAGCGACCGACCACGAAGCTGCTGTGTTTGGATTGCTTGGTGGCGATGTCAAAGCTGTGGAAAAGGTGTGCCGGACTGTGGACGATCATCTTTACGCATACTATAATGGCATGCTACTGAAGCAGTTCGACAACTACTTGCTCGGCACATGCCCGGACAAAGCAGCGCCAGCCCCTTGGCAGCGCAGCATCAACGACGACTCCCTTCAGAATCCGGAGCAAGCTGAGGCTGCCATCCAAGACTTGATCTTGCGCTTGCGGAAAGGCCCAGCGACCAGCAAAGAAGCCTCGCAACCGATGAAGATCATCCAGAGTTACCTATTGGCAGACGAAGTCGGCAGCCTTGTTCACACAGTCGGCGCCGCAATTGCGGAGACTGCTGCTCTGCAGGGACCAGAAGACGTGATCTTTCTTCGTGATCGCCAGGCTCAGCAAGACGGGGTACCTCTACCAGAGACGGAGGTAGCACTTGATCCGCAGACATTGCGTATGGCTGCACACATGGCGATTGTGCATCGTGCTCTGAGCCCGGATTACCTGGAGAACCTTGAGGGCGATGAGCTGCTGGAGGACGAGAACGTTCTGGTGGCATACATTCAGGCTCTTCGAGCGGCTGGCAAGCGCGACCTGATACCCATCTACGCTTCGAAACTTCAACGTATGAGGTACGTCATTGTGCTTGGTCGGTACCTGCAGGACATCACGGACTCACAGGAGCAAGAGCGTGTCTTGGGTCTCTTGGGCGAGTACGACCTCGACGTCAAGGCCATTCTCTCGGAGCAGCTTAAGTGGGTGCTCGATCATTCTCTCGGACACGACTTCCAGCCGCGACCTTTACGGATGCTGGAGAAGACGGATGACACGAAGCTACATCCCGGGCAGAAAATTATCATCGGCTTCATGTCAGGAATCGCCACCCCGGCAGATGAAGCGATGGTGCGCTGTTTGCAGTGGTTCCATCATATGCGTGGAGGGTGGAAGATCATGTTCGATTCGCTTTCGGTCGCCTTGAGGACGGCCCTGAGTAAGCGATGCATTTGCAGTGAGATTGTGGTACTATGCTGACTTATTGCAGTGACTGGCAATATCGCATGTGCGCGGGAGCTCAACAAGGCCTACCCATACGCTGAGGTCTCGAACCGCAAGTCGTACGAAACAATAGGCCGCGCTATCCATGTCCAGGAAACCAATGCCGAGCCATTCGACCAGCAAGAAGCCATGAACTGGGAAATGATGCAACGACAGTCAAACACCTACTACGAGCTAACACAGCTCGTGGATGCCCTGGAGGCCATGTCTGAGTACCGCTCGGAAGAGCAGAAGTACGTAAGCAAAGCGCCAAAGCCTCCAGCTGTGCCTGGGCCACTTAGGCAGAGCTTCAAAAAAGTCAAGGACACCATGGATCCTATCATGAAAGGCATCCTGCGCAAGCCCGTTAACGAAAGAGAAGAGCGCGATCTTGCGTTCGTCCGCGAGAATTATTTGCCTGAGATGATCATCGCGTACAACACCATTCTGCACGCCGCTGGGAACCTCATCACCCGGGATAGTCTCCTGGATAGCATGGAGCTCAGCGTTGTTGTTGCGAATGGGAAGAAGGATGATGAGGACAATGGGCTGCAGGAGGCTTTTGTCAAGTCAGGCAGGATGAGGGAGTTGGTAGAGAGTCTGGCGTTGACGAGCAAGGTTATGCTGATACTGAAGGCTGAGGGCAAGGAGTGGAAGCCAAGGAAGGAGAGGAGGGGGATGGCTTTGGGGATTTGGGAGATCGGGGGAGCTTGAGATGTTGGACATAGCAATGAGCGACCAGCATCATGTTGTTGAGTTCGTTGTGAATCAAATCGATGTTGTCGACCTACATATAGCATCAAGTCCATAATAGACCTGGTCGACCTCTCTCAACGCGGCCCACTTTTCGCGGCTCCGACTTCGTCCTACTACCAACGTCAAGCTTGCAAGTTGCACCGACTCAAACTACGCTACAGTGACAGTGACCAACGAACTGCGTGTCTGAGCGTAAGGTAGGTGTAGTGGTAAGGTAAAACTATGGTACAATTCTCAAGGGGTAAAAGAAGGACCTTCGTATTGACTAAGTAAGAGCCCAACGAGGCAAAAAAGAATAGCTGAGAATGGTTTCGATCCATTGCCCTCCGGGTTATGAGCCCGGCGCGCTTCCGCCTGTCACGTGATTATTAGCTTGCGAGGCGTTGAGTTTGGCAGAGGTTCGACCTACTGCGCCACTCTGTGTCATACGATCATCAGCCTTGGCACTTGGCAAGATTTCGGATTTTCAGAAACTCCGAAATGTCCGGATTTTGGAAGTCTCGAAGTCTTACTCACCAGCTTGCGTGTATATTTGAGAACATTTTATCTTTGCTCTATATGAAATATTGTAGTCTATTGGTGCCACTCGGGGGCAGAACTAACTACTGGTTGGAGCAAAGAGAAAGGTGGGAATGGACTTAGCATGACACGATCAATTCACGCTCTTTGGGCGGCAACTATCTATGCCATGTATTCAAGGTCGGTCAAATAAGCAATGCTGACAACTCCAACCATCCATCAACCAAGCTATGTCCATGTATCCTGAAGTAGTCGTCACCGTACTTCAATCTCTGAAACGCTGCATCTCGTCGTTGCCAGCCGTATCTCAATCTCTGAACCGCATCATCTCGTCGTTTCCGTCAACCCTGGTAATCGTAAAGGGAACCTCATTTAGGGTGGTCACAGCACGGAGAAGAACCGGATCGTTCTCGAGAACGCGGGTGTCGACAAAGGTGCATGGTCGACCATGCTTTTGACATCTCGCGCATATGTTTTGACCGGGGACTCTATCACATCTGCATTGCCTTGCGGACTTGCCCTGGAATTAATTAGCATTTGACACAGATTGCAAAGCGAATGGCTTACCAGAATCCTGTTCCCTTCGCATGGATTGCACCTGGGGCGATAGGATCGACAGTGTGGGAAGATGGGGTATTGGGTATCGTTGGGTCTGGCATATCTTCCAGCCCCGAGGTTGACGAGCTCTAGCCCGATCTGGTCCATAGATTTGGACGTAGGCCCTGGAACGTTGTGTTGGCCTGGCAGATCGCGGACACGAATCACCTGGTCGAGCCAGTCTAGGTAGACTTCCTTGACTCTGGCGATACGAAAATCCAGACCCATGTCTGGAGTGCTGGGGAGAGCAATCTCCTCTCCTGCAGGAGATAGCTTCTTAGGCCAGTCGCAATGTTGTAGCTCTGCATCCCGCCGTAAGGTGCTGCAGCGAGCCTGTCGTTGTCGGACTCCCTGAGCTGAACTTGCCGCTGCACCCAGACACCGTCGTCCCTCTCCCATTCGATACGCATGCCCAGCTGGTTGGCGTTGGCCCAGTCCGACAGAGCACCGACACCTGAACACCGCGCGAGACTAGCAGTATGAGGCTGGCCATCCAGGCGGAGCTCGAAGACGACGTGGATCTTGGCGTTCTGTGGAGGCCACGGCTCTCCGCGTCGAAGCTCGGCATACCATGGTCCTTCGGAGATGGTATGTTTCTTCCCGAACACTATGAGATACTCGGTGCCGTGTCCTCCTGTACCAACGCGTGTCACGAAACCTGTTCGGCGGAAGTTTGCGAATCGTCCAGGAATGGTAGTCTTCGTCCATATAGTCCGCGCTCGCCGTCCGTCGGTCAAAGGGCTTGTCCAGTTCAGACCCACACTTGACCCGAAAGCCTTCTTGCCCGTGCTCCTATTGCATCCTCCTGGCCAGCCCGTGCGCTCAAACACCTGATCCGCCAATTTGCGCAAGACGACGGCCTCTGCCTTGTGCACATGGTACTTCGAGACCCTTGACTCTGAGTCAGCAGCGCCAATCTTGTTGCTTTGCCCCTCCGTCTCTCCTGTAAAGCCGTCCGCCTTGAAGTTGAGCACCTACCTACAAGGAGTAGGGTAGCCGACCGGCCAGTCTGGGTCCGTCCTGCTACGATCCCGATCCATCTTCTGTAGTGATCGAAGCGTACGATCAAGGGGGGGACTTCTACACAAGCCCGATCGTGGTGTCGGACCCAGTGCTGCGATGTGCTACTCTATATGGATTCGGTCATATGGATATGGACCTGTTCTAACAGCTCTATGTCTATATCTATAGCCTTTCCGTCTATATCTATATAGACTTATATAGATTAGCTATACTTGGCGGTTTTATACTAAGTGTAGAGTGCCCGAAGGTTACCTTTAGGGAGGATAAAACCTACGAATCTAGCGCTCTGATTGGCTAGCTAGGTCCGGCTTAGCATTAGTCCATACTCCATATCTATATCTATATCACTTTTTCTCGAGCTCTATATTTATCGGTCCATATCCATACGGCCAATTTAGTCCATATGGACGAACATCGCAGCACTGCTGAATGTGACCAACAAGGTCTCGCAGTTGAATTTACAGCGGCTGCGATCGGACAAACTTGAACACGTCAAAGAGCGAGACGACTTCTTCGAAGCACTTAAAACCAACGAGGAGACCGCAAAGAAGGTGCGTGCGATGATTCAAAAGATTGCCGGAATTTTTTTTGCAATAGATGCTCGCACTCGAGCCTTGCTGTAATTTTGATCCAACAACTCCACGCTAAATCGCTGCACAACACACCCAATCCACGAACGTACCGCGCGCCTAGAGCACGTCCATCGCATCGCCATCGTCAGCGAGCAACGGGAACCTTCCGTGAAGAAGATCACTCCTCTTATCCAATTCCATGCCGTACTCCCTCCTCACATCCGCAATCTTGACCAAGCGCCTCTTCTTGCCATCTCCCTGAACTTCAGCGATCGGATCCGCCAACAGCCACGCATCCTCCTCTCCGCAGCAGGCCATGGTGTTCAGCAACAATACATACGCATCGACCAGTGTGTCATCCTCCGGGTCCTGCATGCCGTGCTTATGATGTGTGTACCTCAGGCGCTCAAGATGCTCGTATAGAAGCTCCGCAGCACCTCTGAAGTTGGATCGCTGCGTGCGGAACGCATAGATCGCACGATAGAAGGACCGGCTGGACGATGTAGTAGAGGCCAACTCCTTCTTTGCCAAAGCCAACAAAACTGCATCCGCTTCTTGAACCAAGTTGGCGTCCTCGAATCGCAGGTCCAGCAGAGTCTGCACACTGTCCTGCTTCACGCAAGCCTCTAGCAGTTTTCGTAGTTGCGATCTCTTCAATGGCAGATCGTTCACATACTGCAGGGCGTCGAACGCCTCGTCGTATCTGCCAGTCTGTAGCAAGGCGTTGAACAGTCTGCTCAACAGCTCCTCCCGCACCGGCCCGCCTCTGCTGAGGAGTCTCTGCTGTGCCATCACGGCGTCGATGATCTGAATCTGCGAGCTGTCCTGATCTTGCCATCGTTCATCTTGTTCGTAGATTCTGTCAGCATCTGTGCCGGTCTCAAGGTGGTGCAGAGCTAGGCGCGCGAAGTCGACAGCGTACGACCATATCTTCAGCTTCTCAAACAGCGCGGTGACATGCTGGTAGAACACAGTCTGCCCTTGGCCGAAGTAGTTGTGCTCCTCGACAGACAGGAGCTGAGCAGTATCTGTAGTGGCGATCTGTCCCGCTTGTGCCATCTCCACGGCGGCAGCTTGAAACTTCTGGCTGGCAAGTGCGTAGTCCCCAGTCGCAATGAGCAGTCTGCCCTGTAGGTATTTGGTCCAGCTTAACGTGTCTTGTTCCGAGCCAAGGAACTTCTGGAAGTCCATAGCGAGGTCGTACGTTCCCTCTTTGACTAGTATTGAAAGAACGTAGGCTGTAAACCCTTGCCACTCCTCGTAGAGCTGGGCTCCAAAAACCCACTGTTTGCTCCATAGCGTCAGAAGCTGGGAAAGTGGTTCCCTACCGGTCGACTTTGGCTCCCAGTCGCCGATAGCTGCGCGTTCCAATAACGTCACTGTGGAATATTCGATGTTTTGCGACTCTCCTTGCTGTGAGCTCCGACCGTGTGTCGATGATACGGAGAGCTCGTTGTGGGCGAGCCAGGATAACAAGAGGTTGTTCCTGACCCGGGACATGATCGCCTCTAAGAGCTCGTCCTTGCGATCTAGGAAGTCGCGATCCAGTTCACCGGACTCTAGGCATCCATGCATCCATACGACAAGCGCAAGAATGCTTACAAGTTTCCGACGATCTGTTTCCAAGGTCTCGCGTGCCGTGGCGACCACAAACTTTTCGCCGTAACAGTCAAGTGCCTTGTTGTCTTTCCGTCGGCCACCAGGATAGTGGCCAACAAGGTCTAGGATACCGATGATAAAGTCGGCAGAGATACTTCCAAGTCCATCTAGAGGCTTGGCTGCTTGTTCAAGGGCATTGTAGTTATCGTCGAGTACCTCTGCATCGATTTTGTCGGCATCAAACAAAGTTGCTGCATCGTCTGAACCATGATCCTGAGCCTTCACAGCAACTTGATCGAAGAATTTGAGCTTGAAGTCCGCGGAGAGGCCAGCATAGAAGTCAGCAGCCATGGCCAAGAAGACACTCTGAAGGATCGGTTCCGTGCCAGGAAAGATCTTGTTAACCAATCTCTCTTCGATCGTTTGCAGATTTTCGTCTGCGACGATATGAGGGTTCAATGATATATTCTCGAGCAAGTCGTTCTCACGAACAGGAGCCACGAAGTCAGCCCCAACGACCCATGGTAGGTCGGTTTGAGGATCGTATGCAAATCCAACTGGCTCACAGCGACGGCCGTGAAGATGAGCCAGAAGGGAGAAGAAGGTCTTCCACTGATTTTGTACATCCTCCTGGTATCGATCATGGTCCGGCTGATCGTTCGCGGAACGGCGCAGGATGATCTTGGATGTGATGGCTCGTGCGACTCTTTCGGCGAGTGGCGCTTCAGGAGTACTGAGACCCCTACCCGTAGTGCCAGATGCCAGGTTCCGTGCTTTGCGGTATATGTGCAATGCTGCCTCGAGCGATGCGACGCTAAACCTGCCAGGCTTGAACACGAACTCGAGCCACCTCTCGCCCGGCGTCACTGATGCACCCGCAAAATCCTCAAGGTCGCCTGGGAAGTCCACGGAGCGGCGAACTGCATCTACCGTCTGCCCGCCCTGATCCACAACCGCCCAGCCACTCTGCCATGCATTTTCGAGAGCCTCGAACTGCGTCGGCTGGCCCTCATCGTCGAAGAAGTCGAATGTCATGCTGAACGTTCGACACAGCGTCCCCGATCGCGCTTGGAGCCATAGCTTTGTACCTTGCCAGTCGACTCCAGGCTGAAGGTAGAATCCAGCTAAGTGCCAGATATTCGTGTTCATCATCTCGTCGATTGGTGGTGTTAGCTCCTGGCCCAGGCGAAGGTCTTCCATACGGAAGTGTTGTCCATCCCGAGGCACTCGGTAAGGTCTCACACTATAGAACTTGAATTGGTGGTGCTTTGGGGAGTGGAGCACCATATAGTAGGTCTCGTCCCTGTCCTCGTCCATCTTCGCCACACGGTTGTCGTCGCTTGGTGGAGGCAGATTCAAAATCTGCAACAACGTGCCTTGCTCCGCGCTCATCACATATTTCTGGGTTTTCCTGTCTGAATCCGCTTCATCGTCACCGTCGCCTAGCAAGTCCATCTGTGTGACTCGTTTCCCGGTCTGTATGCTCCACGCGGAAAGCTCATGATCGAGGCTCACAGTCCAGATGTGCTTTCCGTCTGGGCTCCTCGCCATGGCAGCTACTGCGCTCGTTTCCAATTCCACGTTGCCATATCGCACAGTCTGATGTCTCTTCAATGGTATCAACCCTCTCAATGTCCCCGACCAGCCGCCCTCGCTGAAGAAGGTCTCACGCCATTGCGCACCAGTATCCTTCGCCTGACGTACAAGGCGCATGATGCCACCATCGTGTAGAGATATGAGCAGCTCGAGGCTGCTCACCGCGACAAATCGATAAGGCTGGCGGAAAGCGAGTGAGTTCGATGTGTATTTCCGGAAGCACGTCTTCGCGTCAAAATCGTTCGGAGCAATTTCGCGCGCGAGAAGATCCCTTTTGATGGTGATGGTGTAGATCTCGTTGCTGGTTGTTAGAAGGTAGATCTCCAGAGCATCGAGCTCGTCTGGGTCGCTCAATGCCACTCCGTTCTTGATGACAGCGTCTGGCAGTGTGATCCTGAACGTCAAAGAGCTCCCACCCTTGGCTGCCTTGTCGTGCACCAGGTCTACACATTGAACCTCGACCACCTTGCCATCCTCCAACACGCGCCACAAAAAGCTTCTCGGCGTTCGCTCGTGCCGTCGAAAGAAGACGGAGCCTTCGGTGGCAAGGTACTTACGCGCATACTTCTCTTCGTCCAAGCCGGAGATCTCATGGAAGCCTCTCTTTCGGCCGGCCGCGAATGCTGAGGATGTCTGGCGATCTGCGGTGGTGTCGATGGAAAGGATTGGCGATGATAGGGTAGGCGATAGCGACAGGCGGGTCTCTTGATGTATGCTCGGCGTTGGAGACATCCTGGCAAGTGGTGGATGCAGCGCAGGGAAGATGTTCAAACGTTCGAGGTCGGAGCTCGAGAAGTCTCGCGAAGCGCGTTGGCGACTGCCAAGGATTTCACATGCTGCGACCATTTTGGCCTTACGTTTCTAGACGAAGGATATATTCACAGCACATTGAGCTGGTGTGGCACTGTCAATGTCTCTCGTGTCTACTCGGCTTTCTCGCAAGTACTATGTACCTCAAAAAGCAAATGCAACTCCTTCGCTTTCCTTATTCCCAAGCATAACGCCATATTCTCGAGCCAATGTTACGTTCCCATTGCAGCGCACATGCTGGTCGTAAATATCTCCAGCTCCCGTCGCGACTCGCCTTCCCCCTTATCTCGATCCCACAGCTTCAACCTCAATCCTTCTCCAGATCCTTCGGGCTAGGATCGCCGATACCGTCCTCGTTGATGGCAAACATGCAGTCCGATTCTGGCAGACACGGCGAATCATAGATCTTGCAAATTCTCGTCTCTCCTCGGCCCTTCTTTAGCGACAATCGTGTCGTTGATGCGTGAGCAATGATGTTGCCGCCAATGGGCTTCTTCGGATCGGGGTTGAACATGGCAGAAGGTCCGCCATCGACCTGCGCGACAACCTGGTTCGTAATGACCACAGCGATACCAAACTCGTCCGCCAAACGTTGCAAGGTGCGCATGAACTTCGCGAGATGTGTTTGCCGGCTGCTGAGTTCGCCACGCCCGATGAAATCCGTCCGGTAGAGCGAGGTTGCGCTGTCCACAATGAGCAGCGAGAAGCGGGTCTCGGTCATCATCTGCGCCGCCTGATTGAGTAGTTGAAGTTGGTGGTCGGAGTTGTAGGCTCTCGCGTAAGCCACGTTATCCAGTACCTCCTCTCCACTCAGTCCGTATCGATTGGCTACAGACAACAGTCGCACCGGACGGAAAGTCCCTTCCGTGTCGATGTAAAGGCACTTGCCTTCGCCACCACCCATATCGAAGGGCAATTGACAAGTCACAGCGAGAGTATGGCAGATCTGCGACTTTCCTGTTCTAAACTCGCCGAAGATCTCAGTGATGCTGCCAGTTTCGATACCACCAGCCAGAAGTGTGTCCAGTTGCTTTGATCCTGTCGTAACAGAGATGAGTTCGGACCGGCGGGCATGCATCTCTGTAGCCGTCGTGAACCCCATCGGTACCAGCTTGGATGCTGCAATCTAGTTAGCTCGGGAAGGTACATTGTTTATTGATACATGCGCACCTTCTGTTAATATCTTGGTCGCCTTCTGCTCCGAGATGCCTTTGATATCTAGTAGAAGCTTCTTTGGTGTGTACGCAACTGATTCGACTGTGTTATACCCGCCATCGATGAACAGTTGGATGTCTCGCTTCGTCAGACCTGCCATGCCCTATGCGCTCGTTAGCTGCATTCATGCACGTATGCGCGCTGTTTACTTACATCCAGTGCGCCAAGTGGCGTTGGCGCGCCAGGACCGCCGGCCAGTCCATCCTCGTATTGCGACTCATCTGCTTCAGTCATTTTCGCTATGGCGCTGTGTGCGAAGGGAAATGAAGTTGTGTTTGTTTCGATGTTCGGGAAGATGCATTGGTGGCGAATGCTCGGCGCGTCAAGTTCGAGGTAGACGCGCCGGAAAAGCTCGGACGGCTTGGCAAATTTGCCGCAGGCACGCGAGGTCACGTGACAGAGCTGTCGACTTCCACCCAAATTATTATTTTCAACACAGCCCATACTCTTCAGCCAGAACTCCAGCTGGCAATCAAAGCGCGCCGTCAGTATCGCCGATATCTCCTGCAATCAATTTGTCCTAACGATAACCAGGGGCTCATAACCCAGAGGGCAATGGATCGAAACCATTCTGTAAGAATTGTCCTGTGAAAAATAATCAATTACAACGTACTAACAACCACTTCAGCAGCTAAAATTCGGAAGAATTCTCTTTTTCTCTTGTTTTTGATCTAGCTTTCCACCAAGGCTTCCACCTTGCAAGCAAGTGTGGTTCGTTTTTTGGCTGGAAGGAAGACACAACGGAGAAACGCATTCAATAGGTACATGTATGATCTTGGTGCCGTAAGGAACAGGATGGAATACAACCTTGGTGACGCCAAGTCTCGACGATCTGCGCAAGGGTCGAACCCCTGTCTTGGACCTCAGTTTCAATGTCCCACCTCAAACAGTATCTTGACTCGACAATACTGCCTTGTTGCGCTTTCTTCACGGACATGACTGATGTAGACGAGGTCGACAACCGGAAGCATACAACAACCCACAGATGCGTCACCAGCACACGTCTCCCGTAGCACGATTCGGCAACCTGCCGCAATATGCAAGAGAACAAGCAGGAACGGACGGAGTGAGACACGCGTGTGTTACATGTGTTGTAGCACAGCATTGCCACGCTCTCGACGTCGCATCCAAACGCTCGGGATGGCAGTAGGATGCTACGTTCAATCGATGCAGTGGTCCATTCTCGTGTCCAAGGACCCGCGCAGCACTCGTAGATTGCCTTCGACTGTAAGACTTCCATCATCCGAAGGCCAAGTTTCGAAGCTTCACCGCTTCTCGTTTCTGTTGCACATGCTCGTTAAACCCAAGCTTTTCCGTGGTGACTTCCTCGACGCCATTCCGCGCACGACCGCTGCTCCGATTCACGCCATTGAAACAAAGCGCAACAACTCCTTCGCCTTCTGTATAATCAATTTCTTTCCTTCGCTTCTTGCACCTGTGGTGCGTGGCCACTTCTGTTTCATGCCGACACGAGACGAGGCATTAGAAGCCGGAAGGGCTAGATTGACAAACAGAGCACGTCGTTAGGCGTCACCACTCTTCGAAGATATTCACCAACATCAATTGAGCACGATCTTCGCATGATCAACATTGGACACTTTCTGTTGCTCTCGTGATCGGAATTAAGAGAGCTTGAGGCTTTCACCTACTGTCGTTACTGCACCTTCTCTACCATAACTGCCGACGACTCTCCGATATGTCGAAAACTTTCTTCAGTGGCTGGAAGACATGGGAGAAGTTGGTCTTCGTTAGTGCACATTCCGCAACATTCGGTTCAGCACGTGGCGATACTAATTCCAGCTACAGATACTGGCATGCGCTATGGTCGTCACGCTCGTATTAGGGTGTTTGAAACTAATATATGCACATTGGCGACTCCGCAAATTCTCTGCGATTGCTGAACAAGAGCGGGTTGAGCAGACTATGCAGCGTTCGATGAGCCAGCGAACACAAACCAGAGGGCCGACGAGTGATGATGTGCCTTTTGGAATCCGCGCGATAGAGAGTGGGATCGAGGTGGAGGACCTCTGGATATCTCGTGGCAACACACCAGAGCCTACGCCATCGGAGACATCTCAGACAGATTTCGGCAAACAGGATCTCAGCATGAGAGATACCGCGCGGGGAGCTCATAGAAGCACCTCGAGATCCGAACCACCACCACTCAGCCCATTGGATCCTGCGACAAGACCAACGGGCAGGCGAGGCAGCCATAAGTCTTCAGTGGACATCAATTTGGCCAAACTGCCACGTGTCAAGTACCCACCAGTCTCATACGCAAAATATGACACTATTCCATACATCAGTCGTCAATCGATACCAATCACAGCACTGGGCGCTCTTGATGCAGTTCACAAGGCATCAACATCACTATACGACGACGAGAACAACACCGGTAGCGACTCATCCAACCAGTCAAGCAACAGCACTGGCGGCGTAGACGCCATCTCAGCATCTGCCCCAGACCTGTTTGCGATTCGAAGAGGACAACTCCCAAGACTGCAATCCTCCAGCGATGTGTCGCTGAATCTGCTCAACAACCACCGGGCATCCCAAGTCGCAGAGACCGGACAATTCACCCCTCGAGGGCGGCGACAGGTTCAAAGCTGCAGTGTAGACCTGGCGGGCCTTGGTCGACCAACCAGGACCTCAACTTCCACCGAGCGGACGTATGTCCCAGAGCCGCGGTCAGCTACGCGATCATCGAGCTCTGAAACTGGAAGTCCGACTACTCTGCTCTCGACTCCCAAGATTGCGGCTCTACCACCAGCAGTCCGAAGATCGAGTATGCCCGACGTCACCCCATTCACCGAGTTCTGCAAGCGGACGTCCCGACCAGCGAGTCCGCGCGCAACCAGCAGAGACAGTGCGCAAAGTCATCAGATCAAAAGCGAGACCCACAGTCCAATCGATTCAGGCGCCACAAGCCCGATAATGCCTGCTTCAGCGGGCGCCGCAGAGCTGAAATTACCACCGCCAGAGCGAACATCCTTTGAAAGACGAAAATCGGCAGTCGTCCGTGGCCACGGTACTGGTTTCGAAATCCTACTCCCTGGCTCATTGAAACCAGCGCTGCCGGAAGAGCATCCGTTGGAAAGACAGAGAGCGGTGCCACCTATATCGCTGCAGAACTCGAAGAACAAGCTGCAGAAGAAGCGAAGGCCGAGCATGGACTCGACTTCTAGTTGCTCTACTAAAAGCAGGAGATCTCGTATTAGCATTTTTGCATGAGCAGGAAATTGTAACACCAACGCGCGATGTAGAATAGATGTACGATGAAGATCATGATGATGCCACAATAGCACGCTAAAGCCGCTAGGACGGTCTAATGAAGATAGATAGAACCAACAGCTCAAATGCAAGCATCTCGCACTTGACAGTACTATGCCGGGTCGTTCGTCGGCGACCTTTGAAGGATCTACACAATGTCAGTTCGCAAAATCCAGGGATATATCCGAACCCACCTGTGTGTCCTCGTCCTTCCCAGGCATCAGAATTTCTTTCCTCAGCACAGCGCGTATCTGCGTGCAAAGCACGAAGATCCACATCGCAACCAGAAGTATCGTCATCGCACTCGCTACCCATAGAATACCTTCACTCTGCAGCTGCTCTCCGATTTTGATGGTAGCGATGTTGAAGCCGACATTCGGAAACACGAGACCCCACCACACCAAGTGAAAGTTCATCTGACGTATGCCCATTATGAGGGAGATGGTTGTAATGCAGAAGAACCAGAAGGCGAGAACCCAGAGGAATATAGCGGCGAAGAGTGCCAGCGCTTGGAGGTCTTGCACTGCGTACGGTCTCGTGGTGAAGAAGCTTTGGTTGGGTGGGATAGCCTGGCTTAGACCGATGAGCGCGAGGCCGGTGAAGGCGGGTGGACCCACGGAGATCATCATGCCTGGGCGGAGGTTTGGTGCAGGTAGGCCGAATGCCATTAGGCGCTGGATGTAGGCTGCGTACATGAGGAACGCGACCATCCATCCGAGCCCTTGGAAAGCAACGCCGGCGAGTATGACGGCCATGCGGTGGGTGGGATGTTGTTCTGGCGCGATTAGGACGGCGAGGGTGCCGCCTATCATGCTGTGAAGTGTTAGTCGGGTGTTAAGGAAGGCAGGGAGTGGTCACGGACACTGGGACTAAGTTAGGTGTTAGCATAGCTCCTACGCGCGAAAAGTATTGGTTTCATACATATAGGTAAGATCCAAGACGGGGTCATGCTTTGGATCGTCAAGCGATTTGGGCGGCCATTGAACAGTGACAAGTACTGCACAACCGCCGAACAGAATGCTACCGCGACATATATCCAGAACAGGACCGCCATCGCTACAGTGAACCAGGCACCACAATATGGACCGCCATATGCTTGTGCGCTTCCAATGACGTTGGCCACTGCGATTTGTTAGCTCTCGACGCTCATGAGGGGTTCGCAAGGTGATAGTACGTACAAGAGATCAGCACAGTCGGCACGAACAACGCCTCCGTGGGATGCACCAACGATTCTTTAAAAGTCCCCGGGTGCCAAACGAAACGCAGAGATATGACGATGGCAGCCAAAAGGAAAATAACCATGTCGACGATGAAGTAGATTTTGCCGATGGTGTCGAGGCCGGGAAAGCGATGAGGTGTTGACGCGAGCAGGAGACTGATGCCACCGGTCGATAATGGTAGGATAAATTGAGCCCATGTGAAGCTATGTTATTGTTCAGCGGGTAGTTGGTCTGCCGATGAGCTGACGACTTACTGCTTGATCCTAAGCCGTAAAGTGATGATCTCCTCTTCCTCCGCCATTTTCTCTTGTAGACCTGCATCCTCCGTTGATTTCTGGTTGAATTCTGTCGGTGTTGCCATGGCTGTTTCGGAGGCCTCGCTCAGCCTCAAATCTCCGAGGTTGTGAAGGTGTATTCAGTGAGAAAATTGCTAAGTGAAGGTGTAACAGACATCATTCACCACCGCCACTAAATACTAGACCTCGATGTTGGGGTTTGATGATGTAGTGTTGAGGTTGTACTCGTGTTTGATCGAAGCCGCCGTGAAGTACGGGTGTTGTGGTTGTGGGCGTCCGGTCCGATGATGAGCGTCGCTAGCTCGATCACCTCAGCTTGACAGATGCTTGGCAAATGCATGTGGTAATTGGCCCTGCACGCGCCGACTTTAGATGCTCAGCACCATCAATATAACTGCATTATCGCACGTTCCTCGTGGGTATCACCGTTCAATGAAGTCCAAGGAGTGGTTCTTCCGAGCGATGCTCGCGCTCTAAGTATTTTTCGTGGCCGTATATGGGCTCGTACGCTATCGAGAATCTTGCTGATCGATAGCTTCGTGTATCCCGGACGCCCTGACTGGTGTGCTGCTTTCGTCAAGCAGTACTAGGGGAGGGCTTAGGTTGAACAATTTGCTTCGTTCGGACTCGTTCACCTCCACCCTCCAACCCTCCCCTCATCCCACCTCTCTCTCCTCTCTCTCCGCAAGAAACTCTGCTTCGAGCCATCCTTCATTCTCCGTACAAAGGACTCCACCTCCCGCTCATCTGCCAGCCCACCTTCCTCAAGCCAGCTCTCTTCCACTCCCTTAACCAGCAATTCTTGCTCTGCCGCACCAGCGTTCAATCGTTGGTACAATGCCATCGGAGAGAACTGCGAGAGTGCCTGCTCGGTCTCCTTGACCTTATTCGAATGCTGCTGTTCCAAGGCGCGGAGAGCGAGCAGCCGTGATTGTATGGCTGCGCGACGTTGCGTTAGGGTCGATTCGAGGGTGCCGAGGGAGTTGGTCAGGTCCAAATTTCGCAGGAGGAGTGGCTGGAGAGCATTTTGAGAGGCAGGAATTGAAGGATGGGTGGTTGCTGGGTTGGACAAGAGGGCATGTTGGAGGTCGGGCGTGTTGAGGAGGTGGTGGAGGTCAGATGTACTGTAGCATTTATGAGCAAACTACATTTAGGCCATTTAATCGGTTCGAAAGTAGGCACATACGTCTTCTCTCGTACACTACTGGGCAGCCATCCATTCTCTATAGGGGGGATCTCTGGCAATGGCTGGTGTTGCTGCTGTGCATATCGATAGTCTCCTTGACCCTGATCACTGCCGTACTGTCCTTGCTGAGGATACTGATATTGTCCTCCTTGTCCACCGTCCAACTCCAGGGGCTCGCTTTGCTGCGGTGGAGGGGGTAGTGGGGGGCCTCTGGCGGGGGTGGAGGACGTCGATGGTTTAGGCGGGGGCGCTGGAGGAGCGGCTGGGTAGTACGACGACTGTGCTGGCGGGGGCGGGGGTGTCGCATAGGACATGGTAGATCTGTCCTTCTCGATGTTCAATAGTGACATACGTCAAGGTTACGGTACCATTAAATCGAAAGTGAGGTACGGGCCGCTGGAGTGAGTGAGCTTCGGTGTCGATCCCACTTCTTGCCTCATACGGTTTCACGGTGGCCACAAGATGATTGCAATCGCTGGGCATGGGTCGCGAGGGTTATAGTATGTTTTGCAATGCGCCGGCGCAAATGCAGAATAGATTGAGGAGGCCATCTTACGACCACAATGGCATCCCCTGCCAAACCGCCTGCGCCGGCGAAGAAAGCTGGAGGATGGGGCTCCCTTCTCTCCGGCGCAGTCGCAGGCATTGAATCACGCCTCGACACGATCCTCGCCAACGAAGAGGCTGCCGGTGAGGCCAATGGCGCGGCCAAACCAGCGAAGCCAGGACAGCCTCCCGAGTCCGGAACGAGCACTCTTGCGCCGCCGAAGGTGCCAGATGCGAGAGCCAGGTCCCCTTCACGCACACGCCCGAGCGATCGTCTAGCGGAGCGTTTGGCCAAGGCTACAGCTGTCAAGACGCCAACGGGAACGGGCAGTACTGTGCCGAGCAGGACAGCTACACCGGACAATGAACGACAGAGTGTCGATGAGGGGCCGAGTTTTCACAGCGAAGCGTATATTCTACCAGCAGCCACCGAGTCGACAGTTATACCTGTGGTTGAGACTTCCGACGCACCGGAATCTACCGATGTGGGCAAGGACGTCGATAGCAGACTGTCCGAGGATGGCTCTGCCTTTCGTGCCGTTCCGAGAGCATCGGCAGACAGTTCTCGGCCCTCTACGGATGTCACACAGGACGACTCGTCCTCTCGTCCTTCCGCAGACGTTCCCAATGGCACTCCACCCACCGCGTTATCTTCGAAGAGTGCTGGCGAGTACGAAGCCGAGCTGCACATCTACATGGAGAAGATAGATGCCCTACAAGCGAAGCTCTCCTACTTAGCCAATTCGACTGTCGCTGCTGCAAAGGCTGCCAATGCTTCTGCGGACACAACCGGCCCGGAGAAAGATATGGCAAAGAAGGATGAGCAGATTGCATTGCTGATGGAGGAGGGCGAGAAGCTGTCGAAGACCGAACTTCGACATCTACAGACTATCAAGAAGCTGCGTTCGCAGCATACGGAGCACGAGAAAGTACTAGCAGAGGCGCGGAAGAAGTCTGACAAGACGGAGTCAGACTTGAGGCAACGGGTGCGGAAGGTTGAGCAAGCTCTGAGCGCTGCGGGCGAGAGAAACAAGGTCATTGCGGGCATTGAGAAGGAGGTCGAGGAGCTTCGAAAGGATCGTGAGAATGCGGCGGCGTTGGTCAAATCTCTGACGGCACAGTTGAAGGAAGCGAAGGAGCGAGCGGAAAAGGCTGAAAGGGAGGCGAAAGACAAAAGCACTAGTGAAATCGATAGAGGAAGGATTGCTGCGCTGGAGAATGAGGTCGAGGACGCGCAGATCGAAAAGAAACTCGCGGACGATCGCGCTGCGGCGGAGATCAGAAAGGTCAAGGAGGATCTTGAAAGCCAGACGCAGAGGTTTAGTGTTAGAGAGCTCGAGATGAAGAACGAGATCAGCGGACTGGAGTCCAGGCTCGAGGCCATGAGGTCAAGGGCGGAGTATCAAGGCGTCGACAGTAGCACTGGGGAGACAAGTGTACAACTACTGAGGCAGGTGGAGACGTTGCAGAGGCAGTATGCTTTGGCAAAGGAGAACTGGGAGGCTATCGAGGCGAGTCTGAACGGGAGAGTCATCGGGCTGGAGAAAGAGCGGGATGAGGTTGGCAGACGGGAGGCAGAGGCGAGGAAGAGGGTGCGAGAGGTCGGTCAGAAGGGGCGGAAGATGGAAGACGAGTTGGAGGAGAGAACCCAGGAGAGAAGACGGCTGGCAGACGAGCTTGAGAAGCAGAAGGAGACCGTCGGAGGTCTGCACGAGCGGCTTGCGGAGAGCCAACGAGTCGTCGAGGATGCGAAGGCTGACGTGGAGAAGCAGAAGAGGGTATGGGAAGTAGAGATGCAACAGAAGGTCGAAGAGGAGAGGACGAAGTGGCATCAAGGTCGAGCGATGCAGAGCATTGGTCTGAGAAACCAGTCACCTGCAACCAACTCGCGGAAGACGTCAACGGTAGAAGTGAACGCTCTGAACTCTCGGCGACCTGGCATGGGCAATCGACTGACTTCACACGATCTTGCTGCTCTGCATACCGAGCCTTCGCGACCAAGCAGCCGCCGCAGTCCTGGTCATCCTCCACCTCGGGTGAACTCCACTCACGCCCCACAGGAGCGGTCAAGCGAAGCTTCGCCATCGATGAGTAGACAGGAGAGCATCATGTCTCTGACGACTACAGCAGACTTCCCACCGACGCCATCGTTCGAGATCAATCAGTACGATACGTCCGCATCCCCTGAAGCAGAAACACCGCACACTCCAGATGACGGCCACACCCTCGCAGATCTACTAAGCACATCCACTACTCCCGCCGCAGGCCCCAGCGTACAACTCGTCGAGCGGATGAGCTTACTCGTTCGCCGGCTCGAAAGCGAGAAAGCAGGTTTCAAGGACGAGATGGCGCGCGTGGCTTCGCAGCGGGATGGTGCGAGGGACGAAATCGTAATGCTGATGCGGGAAGTAGATGCGAAGAGGAATGGCGAGGAGAAATCTGGCAAGTTACAGAGCGAGCTGGATCAGTTAAAGGGGCGGTATGACGCGAGTCTGGAGATGCTTGGTGAAAGAGAGGAAGAGGTCACGGAGTTAAGGAGTGATATGGCTGAGATGAAACGGCTGTATCGAGAACTGGCGGACAGGAAGATGGGGCGGGAGTGAAGGGGGTGAGACGTCTTCCGATGAACGAGTAAAGAGGTTCGGACTCGTCTTCGAGCGAAGCCTGTTAAGTCCAATGAGAGCTATGGTGGTCTTCGCGATGTATGTCGTAGGGCTCAAGTAGCGGGGCTTTGCTCCCTTCTCACGGAGAAGAGATCGTTCAATCTACCTCTTCTCCCACGCTCGTTGCGCTATGTCGTCTGTTTCGTGAAGAAGAGATGGATTTCTCACGATTACGCGCTGCGTATGTGGCAGACACGTCTAATGCCGCCCGACGATTGCAGACTACCTGACCGTCAGTGGTCGTGCTGACTCTGTTTGATTCGACGGTGTCTCAATTTGGCCATCGCTGAGATTCGATGAGAGCGGTCCGCGGGAACTCAGTTTTAGACAGTACAGTGAGAGGGAATTTGGCGAAATCGCGCATGTGTTGTCCTTTAGCGTGGTCTACCGCTCACAGTCTCTGTGCGCAAACGACGTAAAACCTCATGTGCCCTCCCTTGTCTGTCCAAGCGTACGCTTCGAACATCTGCTTCTTGACTTCGTCGAGCTGCTGCTGCGTTCTCTTGTGACCCATGACTTTGCTGTAAGCTCCAAAATTTGCGGGTGGGAGATATCTCGCACTGTATTCTCCTATCATGTCTGTCTCCGGGTGGCCGATCCATTTCCCAAAGATCCACCGGAACTGCCTCATCTGCACGTCCAAGAACTCCGCCTCCTTTAGATACGTCGCCAGATTGGAGCCGGCGTAGATGTTCAGCCCACGTTCGAGGAAAGCTGTATGCTGGTCCTCAAGCCAGGTCCAAGAACTCGACAGCAGTTTCTCGTCGCCATCGAAATAATTGAAGTCAATCTCCTGAAGCTCGATATGACCTCCTGGAGCAAGGACCTCCTTTACCCTCGCCACGTAGCCAGACCAATCGGTGATCCCGAAGACGAGCATCCGGCTGAACACGTAGTCGAACGACCCTTTCTGTAGTCCATGTTTGGCAGGACCATGGAGAAGCTCAAGGAAGTCTCCTTGAATGAACTTGACGCCTTCTCGGACGCCGGTGCACGGAACAGGGGATAGGTCGATACCGATGACTTCAGCTTCTGGGTACTTTTCGGCCAGGTAGTTCGTCATGAATCCGGTTCCGCACCCGACTTCGAGGATGCGGAGTGGGCTGTTTAGGTCCGCCCGAATGGGATCATCGTGCATCATGCGATTGATGGATATGGTCTGTAGCTCGAGACGTTCGTGTTCCTGAGGACTATAAATGTCAGCTTGACGGCTTGTCTTGTGTGAAGTGCCTCGCGGTGTACTTACTCGTTGGGTAACGTGTAGGATGAGGAAGTGGTATGGTACGTTCGTTGCTCCATTACTCCGTTACTTGATTCGTCTTCAACTGTCACTAGAACGCAATGTGTGATCTGTTCAGTAGTAAATGGATAGGTTTGAGGGGGCAAGAGTTCAGATCGAGGGAGAAATATCTTGTACTTATGGTCCTCTGCTGAAAGATCCGTTCTCGCTCTCGCTGTTGTTCCTGAGTCGCGATTACATTGCGTTCAAGGATCCGTTCCCACTGAAAGACACGAGGTAAGGTGAGGTCCGCACGGGAACGTCAACAGCTGTCCGACACAGTCAGCCGCGTCTACAAGCGGCTGAAGGAGTCGGGAAGTGTCATCGCTCCTCGATCGGGCAAGTATGAGCTTGACCAAGCATAGCTCCGGCAGTGAGTGGACACTCGTTCAGGAGATTCGCCACTTGCATTCACTTCGACCTGGCGGCTGCTTCCCCTTTAGGCCTAGCCCCGGTCGAGCCCTTGGCCGCTCTCGTTTTTGCCGTCTTCCATGCTTCCTTCCTTCCTTCTTTATTATCCTCTCTAGATCGTGCAAGAGTCTATCGTTTCACGATACGCCTTCGCAACTTCAACCGCGGACTGGTACCGGGAGTTCCTAGTCGATCGTAAAGAAGACCGCGCTTGAACAATTGAACAAACCACAACTCGGATCGTTTACTACCTGGTGTCTAGACAACTGACCGAGTCAGTGGTGTCCGCTTACCTTAGCCTCATCAATTGTTCCGCAGAGAGATCAAAGTCCTTCGCCACCTGTGCTAGAAACGGACGCAGTAGATGACAAGCCTAGGCTCTCTCGCGTCTATAAGCTAAGTCTCGGAGTCCTTTTTGTCTCCGTGACATCTCGTGTGTTTTTCTTCCAACAGAAAGATCAGACCCTTGCAGTGGTTTGCGACTAGTGCTACGGAGCCCAGGTAGGGCCATACTAGTTTGTATGGCGTCCGTGGACCGCCAAGGCGTACGGTGAAAATATGCCGTCTGTATAGCATCTCAATGTGGTACATATACCTGCCTGTGCCTATGGAGGCCATGGGCAAAGCAAGTCCATCACCCTCGCTACTCATCAGGCATTGCTATCAACCATGCCGTTCTTTGGACTGCTGCCAGTCTTTTTACTCTTTCTGAATACTTTCGTTGCCTCACAGGCGAACACCACCACTCGCGAGTGCCAATCGAGATCCTGCTTCAGATACTTCAACAAGCAGACCGCATCCTACCTTGTGGAGGAGTGGCCTTTGGTCAACTTCCCTACTGGCGAGTTCTACGCTGGCAGCGTTCCCATCGATGCATCCGACCCCGTCCGAACTCTGTTCTTCGTCTTTAAGCCCGCAACTGAAGCACCTGTGAACGAGACGACGATCTGGCTGAATGGCGGGCCTGGGTGCTCGTCTCTTGTTGGATGCCTCCAGAAAATGGGCCCATATCATGGCAGCCGGGGACTTTGGAGCCAACCGCCAACCCGTATGCTTGGAGCCGGATCACCAATATGCTCTGGGTGGAGTACCCTGTCGGCGTAGGCTTCACCACTGGCAACATCAACATCACTGCACTCGACAAGGGCGACATTTCACAAGATTTCGTTGATTTCTACAAGAATTGGGTAGGCTGCAGACGACTCCTGAATGCTGTCGCCACGACTGATCAAGTTTGTTAGCAAAAACTCTTCGGAATTCAGGATTACAAAACCTACGTTACCGTAATCATCTCAGCGCTCTACACCTCGCTCAATCTGTATCGAGCTAATTCTTGACATGGCGAGTCGTACGCCGGCAGATACGTGCCGTACGTCGCTGCTGAGATGCTCAATCAGAACGACACGACCTATTTCGACGTTGGCGGTATGTTTTCGATTCTCATTATTGGAGAGCACTGACTCACATCTCCAGGCGCGCTTGTTGTCGACGGAACCATCGGCAGCTTCGTCCAAGTGCAAGAGAGTATCCCAGCTTACCGGTTTGCTAACGCCAACAACCTCATCCTCAATCTCAACGACACCTTCCTTGAGTCCCTGGAAGCTCTCAGCGTGAAGTGTGGTTACGAGGATGTAAGCAGACGATACTCATGACCTGCCACGAATTATTCCAGGCTAATCTTCTTCGAACAGTACATGGATAGATATCTCCAATTCCCGCCGCCGGGACTCCAGCCGGGGTTCACCAATGATGACCCGCAGGCGGATTGCGATACGTTCTCGGAGTTCCTGATCAACATCCAGATAGTGAACCCCTGTTTCTCGGTCTACGACATCACCCGAGCCTGTCCTATATTGAACGATCCGCTCGCTCGAAACATCGGAAATGTACCCACAGCACACTTCAATCGCACAGATGTCAGACATGCTATACATGCGCCTCGCAACTTCCGCCACCCCGGGCTCCCTCGCCCTCCTCGCGGGTACAACAGGGTCTGGTTCGAGTGTGGCTCATTAGCCCTCAACCCATTCGTCGGTCCGTATGACGGCGAGGGTCCAGAAGCTCAAAACGATCGTTCCCCGGATCCTATTCAAGGCGCTCTCCCTCAGGTCATCGAGGCAACGAACCGGGTGCTGATTGCATATGGCAATCTGGATGCTATCATCATAACCAACGGGACACTATTGGCAATTCAGAACATGACGTGGGGCGGTGAGCTCGGGTTCCAAACAGCTCCTTCGCAAGACTTTGTTGTGCCGGGGCAGGGCGTGATGGGCAGGCAACAGTAAGTGCCAGCCATGTACCCTTCCTCTTGACTTATACGTTAATACTGCTACAGCTCTGAGCGAGGGCTGCTGTGGGTAGAGTCCAACGCAACTACGCATATGGGGCCGGCATCCCAACCGCAGGCGGCTCTTAGGCAGCTTGAGTGGCTAGTTGGTAGGATCGATGAGCTCTGAGAGGCGTGATTGTATCGAACGGCGCAAGTTTACAACACACCAGAGCTTTGGCATATCGCTTTCGCAGAGGGTGAAGAAGCACGGTAATCACCTACCAATCAATAGCACTTTACAGTTCTGTTCCGCAGATCTGCCGCGCATTCGTGTGAGGTCCCAGTGACTGTCAGAACAGACATTACAGCGGTCGTTTCAGTGTGGGCGAACAACATCGGACGCATTCGAGATAAGATGTGAAGTTCAAGTACACGAAATAAGCGATCAACAACGACGACGACGACAGGAACTCACAGCCCGTGGCCAGTACGGTTGCCCATCCCGGCTGGCCGCACACTCTGGGGATTCCGGAAAACTTGGTCTGGATCATACTTCTTCTTGATCTCGTCCAGCTTCGGCAGATTCGACCGCCAGTACAGCTTCTGCGCACTGGCCCCGAGCTCAAGGTCCACATACCCAGGATACGCGCCGTAGTCCGTGAAGACGCCGTCAGCTTTCATGTCGGTGACAATCAGGTCGCTGAAGCCCGCGAGAAAGTCCTTGGTAGTGCGAGAGACACCGCTGAAGAGCTTGTCGCTGATAGCATATGACTGCAGGTAGTACAACGCATCTCTGTGTGCGTAAGCAGTTTTGGCCATCGGTACCTCGTTGACCTTGCCACCGGCAAGATCGAAGATGAGGAACCAGATCAATGTGCCCTTATCCGTCCTTTTGATGTAGTCGAAGAGTTTGTCGACTGTGGCATCTGGAATGAAATTGTCTTTTTCCCCATTGAAAGTGAGTGTCTTCGAGTAGGCATGTGCTGATATGCCACCACCCAGCTTCAGCGCGACCTCTTCTGCTTGGTGCATGAGCACATCGATCCAGTTTTGGCTCACCGCTGTCTTCTCCCCGGTGTGTTTCAATGGAAGGTCGGGCTTCAGCGACAGCTTTTCGAATTCCTCTCGGGTCCCATAGAACGTGCCGCTCCCCGTCAAGCCCAGAGATGTAATAGTCGCCGTGGTAGTAAACTCGAGCGACGAGTTACGATCTGCGATGAACCTCTGCCATGACTTGAACACCTCAGCTATCTCTGCCCAGGTACCGCTCGTGAACGAGTGTTTATACTGCACAGTGTCGCCAGGAGCCCGCTCGGTGCGTAGGACAAATTCGGTTCTAATACCAAACGATGCGCCGGCCCCCTTGAGTGCCCAGAAGAGATCGCTCTCAGTATGCTGCCGTCTGCAACTACAACCTCTACCTCCAACACACGATCCAACGCCGCCCCGAAGAGACGGAAGCTTGAACCCGGCCCACCGATCGTTGCATGCCCTCCCGACCCTACCTGTGGGCAGATTCCTGTTTTCAGAATCAGAAGGTTTTCTCCTACCTTATATATGCTTCAGAGGCGTATTGCACCCCACGGATGTGCTCACCATGCGTCATCGCGCGCTTATGCGGATTGTACATGGCTTCAGTGAGCTCGCCCAGCAGCATACCGCCGCCAGTGGTAGCCTGCCAGGCTGTCTGATCCATCGAGAAGTTCTTGAAGTTCCTAAGGTCGACTATGATGCCGCCGTCTGGGGAGGAGAAGTTGCAATAACTGTGTCCACCGGATTTGGCTTGTACTGCGAGTCCCGCCCTTCTTGCCGACTTCACAATAGACGCAACCTGCTGCGGCGTCTTTGAGTATGTCACCGCATCAGGCTGCGTGGGGATGTCGAGGTTGTACAGTTTGACATGGTCCCAATATAGGGTGCCATCGCTGCCAAGAGCTTCCTTGATGAGTTGCTTTACTTCACGCCCCTGCCGACTGAGCGTGATACCCATGGTGGTGTCCTAGCTGGAATTTTCATGCAACTAGGTGAATAGTCAGTAGCTTCGGCGCGATGCACCTGCTACAGTGGAATAGATGTCCAGGTTCAGCCCAGAGCGAAGTCATGCCACTTCTATAGATCACTCCTGGGTGGGCTCTGCAAGCAAGTACCTCAGTTCCTGGCGTATCAGCTCGGCGGTATGGGTGGCATCGTGGCGTGACCGGTACTCATTGTAGGTGGAACACGCCATGATTGGTGGATCGCCGTAGCGAGGCAGCCCTTGTTCTGCAGCATACAACTTGCTCTCGATGTCAGTCCACCTACTACGCACCACCTACCTGGAGACATCCGATGCGCAGCCCAAAGTGCATCTTGCTGTGTAGACTGGGCGATGCACCAATGGTAGCGTTCGGGCGCCAGCTCCCATATTATATATTACATCAGACCGACCTTCCGCACAGTTGAATCGATGACGTCTCGATTGATCTCGACGTGACGCGACGCGATGGCGGAGATCTTTCGGATCGGCTGCCGTGCGAAAGAAACTCTGATTTCAACTCAAAGTCAGCCCTTGAAGCCGTACTGCACTCGAAGAAAGCGATGCGGCTTCTGGTGCTTGGTGGCAACGGCAGAACGGGCGTACATCTTGTCGACGAAGCGCTGGCTCGAGGTCAGAAGGCTTTGAAATGTAAATGAAAGTGCTAGCTAACTTTTGACAAGGCCATCGGGTCTCGGCTTTGGTTCGGCATCCTCCCACTCTACCGGTACGAAAAGGACTCGATGTGATTCAAGGTCTGTGGGCGCTGACAATGCTTCTTACTCTCCGAAGCTGACAACCGGCCACAGGCACGCCGCAACGACTCGAAGATGTCGACAAAGCTTTTCGGCTCGAAGGTCAGGCAGTACCAGACGCTGTGGTGGTGACCCTCAACCCCAGCAGGACGAGCGATAGTCCTTTCGCCAGGCCTGTGGCTCCACCACGCTTCATGGCAGACTCCATTGCCAACGCGATCACAGTTATGAAACAGCACAATGTGCCAAAACTGGTAGTCATGCAGGCCTTGGGGGTGGGTGACTCTTACTCGAGCATGTCTCTCTGGATGCGCTGGGCGCGACACTGGACGTACATGAAGCACGCATACGACGACCACGACTTGGTAGACGAGGTGGTCAAGTCTTCCAGCGTCAACTACGTCCTGGCTCGACCACCTTGGCTTACATATGGCAAACCAAGACCTGTGCGCACGTTTGGTAACACAGGCGACGGCATTGGCAACCTCGCAACCATTTCCAGACAGTCTGTTGCTGACTTCTTGCTGGATGCTTGCGAGAGGAGCGACTGGGACAGGTCCACACCAGTGATTGCGAGCTGAGCTGAGGAGGTAGCAACTGAGCAAGGTCGTCTGGACTCCAGTTACCAAGGGTTTGGCCGCTTGCTTGTGCACGTGCTATGCCCGATCTCAACATACCTTTGCCTACTATCATGTAACAAACACGCATATACTACCATCGCTACCGTGCCAGAGAAACGCATCGTTGTCATCACTCGTGGCTTCACGTTTGGAGTTGCGAGGTCCGGTTTGTCAGGGGTCACTGTGATTAGACGCAAATACCGAGGCCGCTGCGAGCGTGGCGGTTTGGCTTGTGCAGTAGGTTCTTACATGGTACCTAAGCTTAAATGTCCGACGTGCTGACACGGGAAATGCGGTCCAGTGCCTGCAGTATAGTATTTCTGCTGACAAAATGGTTTTTTTCTGCTTTCCCATCTTTCAAGTAGCATATCACAATAGGGTGCTTTCTACAGATCGATTGAGCGTACTCGGCAAACGAAAAAAGCCGCGGGTAATTTTGAAATCTGATGACTGATCAGTGATCTGAGCTCTCCGGAACGCCGAAAGTCAATATGGCCACACGGAACGAGGTCGATGGCACGGCAACGTGCGTACAACGTGCACCGCGACGTTGCAGTTCACTAATCCTGTATGGACTCCGTACTCACCACTCTGCCCAAGCATCTCGCCGCAACAGCCGCGATCTGCGTCTGGCCTATATAGTCTCAAGCCGTTCGGTCCTTGTCGTTCTTGCATCAACCCGCCCATCCCAGGACTCACAGCCATGACCATGCTGGAATCGAAAGAAGCTCTGCCGGGCGACGATGGTCAGTCAAACGCCTTACAAGCTGAACTATCGAAAGAGTCGACCAACATCGACAAGGACCTTCAACAGGAGAGCGAGTCGATTGCCTCAGCCCTCGGAGGGAACGACGACAGAGACTCGATCGATGAACAGAGAGGAGCCGATCTCGAGAAAGCTACGACGCATGCCAGCCAGGGTAGCCATAATACTGCAACACGCATCGTCACCGCAGTCGACTGGACAGGCCCCGACGATGACGAAAACCCAATGACCTGGCCACTGTGGAAGAAGGCATACAACACGATCGCAATAGGCAGTCTGGCGTGCGCTGTAACATGTGGTTCTTCCCTCATCACACCGGCCGTTCCTGAGATCGCCGAGCACTTCGAAGTCTCCCGAACAGCAGCCATCCTCTCCCTTACACTGTATGTGCTGGGTCTTGCTCTGGGACCTGTCATTGCGGCTCCCATCTCCGAGACCTACGGCCGCAGCATCGTGTACAAGATCACAGCACCACTCTTCTTACTCTTCATCCTCGGCGCCGGATTCAGCAAATCACTCGGTAGCTTGCTGGTGTGTCGACTACTGGCTGGTGCAGCGGGCGCGCCTGTCCTGGCGGTTGGTGCCGGCTCTACAGCCGACATGTACCCAGTGCACACACGGGCCCTTGCTTCTTCCGTGTTCATCATGATGCCCTTCCTTGGACCTTCTCTCGGCCCTGTCATTGGAGGCTTCGCAGCTTACTATAAAGGCTGGAGGTGGACACAATGGTGTACCATATTCATCGGCATTGCGGCCTTTGCCCTCGTCCTCCCAATACAGGAGACGTACAAGAAAGTGATCCTCATCAGACGGGCAAAGAAATTTGGCGTACAAGGTCCACCACTGCCTCCTGTCAAAGGATGGGCTTACATCAAGCTGCTGCTGACGATCACACTCTTCCGTCCGGTCCACATGCTTGGAACCGAGCCGATCGTACTCTTTCTGAGCTTGTACAGTGCCTTTACGTTCAGCGTGTTGTTCTCCTTCTTCGCAGCCTATCCGTTCACGTTTGAGACGGTTTACGGCTTCAACAGTTGGCAATATGGCTTGACGTTCCTGGGAATTCTGATTGGCGTCCTCTTGGCGGTCGCTACAACAATGTTGATCGACAGGAAGGTGTACATGAAGATGCATCGAGCACTGAGTGACGACAAGACTGTTGTGGCTCCTGAGCATCGTCTGTATGCTGCCATGGCGGGTGCTCTAGGGGTGCCCATTGGGTGAGTCGCTCGGCTGGCCGGAGACGTACACGTTGCAGTGACTAACAATGGTCAGGCTCTTCTGGTTTGCTTGGAGTGCGCGAGCCTCCGTACACTGGATTTCACCAGTCCTTGCTGGTATTCCGTTCGCATGGGGTAAGCAATGGCCATGATGGTTTGTCAGAATCTATCTGACTCTGCTCCACAGGAAATTTGTCCATCTTCATTGCATCAGCACTGTATTTGATTGACGTGTACGGGCCGATGAACGGCGCCTCAGCGGTCGCAGCCAATGGCATCGCTCGCTATGGGATGGGTGCTATATTCCCGCTCTTCACCTTCCAGATGTACGAGCGTCTAGGCGTGGGCTGGGCGACGAGTCTGTTGGGCTTCATTGCCGTGGTAAGTTGCGGACGTGGAAACACTGTAGCATGCAACTGCTGACTCGTCTCTTTCCCAGGCCATGATGCCAATCCCATGGGTGTTTTTCAAATATGGCCCGACGATCCGGAGTAAGAGCGGGTATGATACCCTGAAGGTATAAGGCGCGAAACGAGCGGCTGCTCTTGGTCCCTTCTGCGTATCAGCGTGGCGTTCGATGGGTAGGTAGGAGTGCTTCATGGCTGGTCATGGCAGTTTTGGTGAAAGTGCCAGCAACCTCTACAGATGGAAGTGCCGAAGGTTTAAATAATCTTAGGCGTGTTGTACACCGTATGAGTGCTTGGCAGAACAAGCGATCTGGAGCTTATCTTGACCTCTCCTATCACATAACAGCGGTTTCCAGGTTGTAGTCGACCGATTCCCGACATTAGAACACGAGTCGAGGCCAAGGTTTCAGGAAAAGAGGAGCACAAGAAAGCACAAAGCAGGGCGGAACATCGGGTGGTTTGCTCGCGTCACTCGCAGATTCTACCATATTGTTCGTGCGCAGCAACGTTGCAAGAGAGCAAGGGTCGAGCATATACGCACTCAGTACGATACACGTTCGTATGCTGCAACGCTGCAAAAAAGCATCGGTTGAGCCTACGCAGTAGATCGACGATAAGCCTCACCGTTACAGAGAGTATCTGGTGGACACATCGGAGCGTATTCAGCTCCAGAGTCAGATAAGTCTCAACGCAGCAGGAAGCGAAAGTTGGACAGATCGGAGGGTGTTCAGCTACAGGGATAGGTCTCAACGCAGCAGAGAGCGACAGTTGGACATATCCCGAGCGATTCAGCTCCCGAGTCAGATAAGTCTCAGCGCAGCAAAAAGCGACAGTTGGACATATCACGTTCATCTGTCATCGCGAAACGGGCGCCTGTGCCGATCGTACGAGGACAACCGGCGACGGTCCTGATGAAGATCGGGGAACAATTCTCGGCCTCTGCCTGGTTCTGGATGTCGACGCTCGCTGTGCCATTCTCTAACACGGGGCTCTTGAGATTCTGACACCCACGGAGTAGCGTACAGTCCGCCTTGTCGAGATTCGGGTGTACCCATGGTGTGGCGTACAGTCCGCCTTGTCGAGATTCGGGCACCCATGGCGTGGCGTACGGTTCGCCTTGCTGAGATTCTGGCACCCAAGGAGTAGTGTACCTAGTAGGTGTTGCAATTGTGAAGATGACTTTCATCGCTGGTGTCGGACTGAAAAAGGAGAAATCGGAGTGATGGTCTTCTTCTGACCGTTTGTTTTGCGATGGAAATGTTGTTCGGTTATTAGAGATACGACTGATAGCCACTCTGGCATGTTCGACTGGTGTGAGATGATCCAGCGTACCATGCCGGTGTATATTCTTCAATCGACTTGTCCACGGAACCGAAAGGTGCATCCAGGTACCATGTCTTCTTGTCCCGCAATGGAAATGTCGCAGCGAACCACTTCGTACGCCCTGGTCTCATATACACACAACGCGTCCTCATGCTCCTTTGACCTGACCAGAAAGGCGTGACCGTCAACAGCATCCTGATCTGCTCCATTCAGGAGGGCCTTGTACCTCCCACCGCTTGCAGTCTTCAGAGTGCCACCTCTGATTGCTGCAGGATACAACTCGTATGTGGTTGTCTCATCGTCCAGCTCGCTAAATAGCCGGCGCAGGATCGCAGCATCTGCGAGAGTGCCATAAAAGAAGTACCACACTGGGTATTCGTCGTGCGCAGGCCGTGGTGGTGTGGTGAGGTTCGTTAGTCTATGCTGAGGTAACGCGGTATCCATTCCGATCTTTAGAGGAATAGACCTTGTCCAGAAATCCTTTGGGGCTCGTGACTGAGAGATGATCAAGGGGCGAAAGTTGTTGTCTCGAGCCCACGAGAGTAGAGTCTGGCGCGCTGGTGGTGTGAGCTTGCAGAACTTAGCAACATGGCCATCTTCGTTCGACTCGCCGTCGCTGGTTGGCAGGGGCTTGGACGTTCCCAGGATCTCCGAAATGCGGTGTGATGAGCTGATCGGGCCCTCCAGCTTAACGAGAAAATCGACATCGAGTACAGAGTCCTGGGAAGAGGGTGACGACGCGATTGGACGGGATACTGGTGTCTTGGGGGTGTACGGCTCGTTCGGGTCCCAGTCCTCGTTGTCTGCGTGAGATAAGGCGCTGCTGGCCATGCCTTCGAGCTCGTTCAGTAAATCCATCGTAATACTGTGGATGGTTTTATACAGGAAGAGAGCAAGATTTTGCAGCGGTCTCGCGTTAAGTATCGATTTTCGAAAGCTTAAAATTTAGATGTCAAAGCTAATTGCATCGGTGCCTGTGAGTAATCGGACAGTCGACCACTCACACTTACCGCGAAGGTCAATCGAACGTTCCCTGCGATTCGTCCCAAACAGTAACGACGAGATCGCCGTAGTCGTGCTACATCGGTGGTAACTTCATTCCATGCTTCATGAATGTGAAGGTAGGCGCTACTATTATCAACAGTCAGCTGGTCTCCTCCTTCAACAATCGCGTGAAAGACGGCCCGGCAACCTTCGTAAACAGTCGAGTTGTTGATCTTTCCCTCTGTCTTTCCATCTCTCATACACACGCACCCAAGCACAAGCTCATACACATTGCACATAGACACACTCACAATGCGCACTCACAACATGCCCCCACCCACCGCTAAGTCCCCGACAAAGGACGATCAGCCTACCTTACCCCCAGCTGGGTCAGTCGATCTGCCTGCGTCACCCCTGACTCCCGTGAAACACCGGCTTTCCCTCTCTCCTCCGCAGTCATCACAGCGAGCGCGAACCCCAGAGGTTCCTTGTGTTTATTTCGGAGTTGAGCTTGAGCTACTGCTTGCCCTTCACCCTGCTCACGAACTTGGTTCTGCGCTGAGAACTCCATCAAAAGGCAGCCCGTCGAAAGAAACCCGAGTCTTCCGCAATAATATGCACGCCCAACTCGCCCGTCTGCTTCAGAAGCACGGCCTGCCGGCGGAGTATCACGACGCGGCCGACGACGATCAGCTCGACTATTCGAAGTGGATTGTCACCTCGGATGGGCCGATCTCGTCGAAGCATCAAGACGACGGTTTTTGTGAGCAACGCAACACTCAGCACTCAGCATCGATACTACTATCAGTGTATCTTTGAGCCTGGCCGACCGTATGGGCTGCGGTGACCCTCAGACCTCGGTGAATAGGCGATGTATTCACTGGCCCGCCTTGGGTGATGTCCATCCATTGTGGGCGGAGCTACAGTACGTCAGTATCATATATGCTTCGCAGAAGGGAGTGAGTGAGCTGACCTTGATTCATGACTGCTCCTTGCCGAATTCCCTTCTCCCGCGCCAATCGCTCCCTTTGTTGAGATTCTCGGAGTACGTCCGCTACGTCCCGCTCATGTCGCTCTCTCATCTGGGATTCGCGTTCTCTTCGCTGAGGTTCTGCCAATTCCTCCGTCGCCTCCCTGGTCTGTTTATTCACACCATTAAATTCTTCCGGTCGCCTCGCCCTTCTCCGCGCATCGGCAAATTCCTGTCTCGCTCTAGGACGCTCTGCCATCTGCTCTCGGAGCTCGTGAAATTGCGTCTCAAGATCGTTGATCCGGCTCTCGAGATAATCAATGTTCTCGCTATTCCTGTTGCTGGGTGAAAAATTCTGAGCCCGGCGTTGCTCTTCCTCCTCGGTTCACGCTTCTTGATTCTCGACTGTGTTTGGAGTCGTTCTAACAGGATTTGTATCGGATTGTAGATCACTAAGTCCAGCGCCAGTGTCTACTCCACAATGAGCTGGCATCGGAGCGAGGTGCGCCATGGTGCTAGCGATGTTGATATGGTCACAATGGTCCAAGATTTGCAGGCAGCCGCTCGAGGATATGTTTGGTGTGGGCTTGGCATGAAGTGACGTCGAGGCTGCATGAGTGCGCTCAAATCCGAGCTTCCCGCTCTTCTACTCCCTTCTTGCTTGTGCAAGAACGAACGCATAGCAACCGCAAGTCTTCACCGACCACTGTGCACGACTATGTGCTCCCTTCTTACACGTCTCGGAAGTGTTCGAGATGTTATAGCGGCCGCGAGGCTGCGAAGCGTTCCGTCACCCTTCGTGGTGTTCTGGTTTTACTCCTCTCTGTACTTCGCTGCAAACCTTAGTCTGTCCTTGGGCAGCCTCCTCCATCTCACTCTCGCACTTCAACGTGCACTCCCTCCCAGGCCCACAGTGCTCACGTCAGTTGACCAGCTTGCATTTCGGTGCGTTTGTCCTCGCAGGGGAGTAGGCCACTACTGCATGTCCATCAGGGCTCTCCGTGGCGTGCTTCGGAGGCCGCGTTGACTAACTGCCTGTCCATGTGCACATCAAGCACATATCTTCCTAAGGCGCCTTCCACTCGTTGAGGACCTGGGACTGGTTGAGGCACCCTGAACGAACAAAACGTGATGATTTTGTCACCTCTTTTGGGCCACCACAAATCATCACGTTTCGGAGAGGACCTTGCGTAGCAGGCCCTGTTTAACACGAGAATCCGAAGGGTGAGAGCGTGCACATCAACTTGGTGTTCAGGAACAAGGCTTGTACCAACCTATGAACGCGACCCGCCTCTGAGAGGTGATGGGAGAGAGAAAGCACACGGACAATTGGCTCGAGTGGATACAACACCCTCGCCTCTCCTTTTGACGCAGCACTTGGAAGCTGGGCGTATCCCGATTCCTCTCGCGACGAGAGCAGCATAGAGATAAGTGGAGTGGGGGATGAGGAAGGGAGTGAAGTTGAAGTTGGGAGTCGATGCCAAGCTTCGTCCCCGGCGCGGGCCGACCGGGACTTGCCGTTAGACGCTTCGATCAGCAAGGCAAGGCACGTCTTCCGACACGCGAAAGCCAGCAGAAGCAGCTCCTCAACTTGCCCCTCTCACCACTCCACGCCACAACATCGACTGTCTTCAGCCGTCACGGGACTTGATCGCACAACCCCCGCGATTCGAATGATGCCAACAATCCGATAGCACACCCGCGACTCCCCTCCGAGCTCGTCCGCGATCGAGCACATGCCATCCTCTTTCCATCTGGCATCCTTCTGAATAATTTCTGACATGGCAGCAACGATCAATACGGCCCGGGTCAATGCACCTCAGGTGAGTGTCAATTTCCTACCACACCACCACCAATCCTCCTCGACACTCCCCTCGAAAATGGCTAACCGAAAACAGGCCTTCACAAGCAGCTATGCACCTCGAATACGAAACTATGGCAACTCCCTGCTCACTCCCGTGCAACCACAACTCGCAATCCAGCCCATGCGAACGACCAAACGCGGAACGATGGCCATCAACTACGCCGAGGAGTTCGACGACGACAGCATCGAAGACTCGGACAACCCCCGGCGGCAGACGGGCTTGCGGACGACGCAGCAAAAGCGGGATGTCGAGGCCGAGGCTGCGAAAGCAGCGGCGAAAGAGTTAGGCCGTGAAGCGCATGCGCCTGTGGACGTGCAAGGCATATGGAGAGAGTGGATGGGCAAGCCGAAGAGGGTCTTGACGGAGAGGCAAATGCATGTGCAATCTGCGCTGCCCACCACCCTCGTTCCTATCAGGATCGATCTCGAAGTGCCTGCCTTTCGACCTGAAGCCGCCCTACCCACGCCCAACAATGCCAAGGATTTTGGGATTGACGAGAACCTCCCCGCATACAAGGCGCCTGAGCCAACGTCGCAGTATCGACTCAAGGATAGCTTCATGTGGAACTTGCATGAGGCGCTCATTACACCGGACCAGTTCGCCAAGACTTTCGTGGACGAGCTGGACTTCCCAGTGATGCGGAAGCAGGCCATGGTGGTCGATATTGCGAGCCAGATACGGCAACAGCTCGAAGAGCACGCGCCGACAGCATTACACCCGCTATTTCAGCAGAATTTGTTCAACCAGCAAGCTTCCGCCACAAATGCACCCACACCTGCAGCACAGCCGCCTATATCACGAGAAGATTCCGGTACACCACTTCAGGCCGAGACCGCCGGTCAGCTACAGCCACCTCAGGCCCATGGCATCCACCCGACTTCGGACCCTCCGACACCTATGCCAAATGGCACATCCACACCAGCCATCACGGCGACAGCACAGCCAATGGTACAAGATACCTCACTATCCAATGTTCACAACCCTCCTGACACTCACCGGTGTGTACTCACTCTTTCGATCAATCTGCAAAACCGACTGTATACCGACAAATTCGAGTGGTCGCTCATGCATCCTACCGGCTTCGCGGAGATCTTCGCAAAACAGACCTTTGCAGATTTGGGACTGAGTGGTGAGTGGGTCCCCAGCATGGCGCACGCCATCTCCGAAGCCAGCCTGCGCCTGAAGAAGGAAATGATTGACAACGGCGGTATGCTGGCGGGCGTAGTGGGCAGTGGTGTCGACGGGTATGGCTCGATCGAAAACGAGGCTTGCGAATATCATGGTACAGCCGAGTCTGCCTTCGGAGTGGGCGCTGGCTGGAGGTTTGATGAAGATGGACTGGGAATCGGATGGGAGCCGAAGATTGAAGTCTTAAGCAAGGATGAGATCGAGAAGAGGGAAGGCGACCGGGAAAGGCAGTTGAGGAGAGCACGAAGAGAGACCGCACGATTTACTACGACGTACAGCATGCAAGCGCAAAGCAGTGGCCTTGGTGACTATTTTCAAGGAGGGTTGGGATCGTCCTTCCAGGCGAGTGTGGGTGGCGAGGATGAGCGGATGGGTCGTGGTGAGCGGTCGAAGAAGAAGAGGCGCTTCAGAAGTCTTTCACCCGCTGGCAGAGACACTCCGGATATCGCTGGATTCGGTGGCACTTCTGGTCAGCTCACAGATGGCGAGCGACAGTACTGGAACTGCTCGCACTGTAAGATATGGGGTGCGGCAATATGGGGCGTGAGGGATGGCCCCGGTGGTCCACGAGTGAGTACAAAATTATCTATGATCTTCACGGCGACAGAAATGAGGACTGACACCTCTCTACAGAGCCTCTGCAACAACTGCGGCCTTCTCTACGAACGCACCAAGCGTCTTCCGCCTTGGAACTTCCGTCTCTACTCTAACGAAAGATCTCAGGCTAGCGCTCAACAGTCCCAGCCCGCCTACCAACCTGCAGGCATATCACGCCAGCTGTCACATCTCCAGTCGGATGTTGCTTCATTCCCAGCAAGCACACCACCACCTCGACCTTCCTATCATCACTCCCAAAACAGCACAAGCAGCATACCTCCTTCCACATCTTCGCACATGTATACAGGCGCCTCCGCTGCATCAGGTGGCCAAGGGCAGATATCCGCCAGCACGATGGCAGACATCGTGAACTACGCCGAACCTGGAGAGGACCTGGATTGGACGAAAATCGTCGAGCCAAGGGAAAGGAAGAGGCTACAAAACATTATTAATGGACGAAAGTACCGTGAGCGACGGCTTGCTGCCGAAGGCCATGGTGGTAGTGGAGGAAATTATCCTGGTGCTTCGGGCACAGGGAGTTTTCTGAGCCAGGGTTATGGACAGCGGCAAAGTATGCTGCAGCCTCAGAGTCCGGCTCAGAGTGTGGCACAGACCTAGAAGAGGCATCGTTGGCAAATCTGTCGACTTCGTGTGGATGGTTTGTACGTCAAGTGGAAGCATTAGCGTGGCGCGCGACAGGACGGGCTGATGAAATCTGTACGATCTCATTCCATCTGGTGGAAAGCACAAGCAAGTGCTAAAGTGTCCGACAGCAGCAGCGAAATCAAATGTACAGATGCACCATCGCGTTCTCACAGCACCATCGTTGTCCGGTGTGATTCCATCGGCTCACACGCCGCATCGCAAAAGCCAAAGTTACTCGTTCGTACAGCAAACTGTTCCTTCTCATCGCCAGCTTGTTTGACTTCAGTCATCATGTCGACCCACTTCCGACAGCAGGCCTCTTCGCCTCCCGCTCAAGGTCTTCGTCATCCTGTAACTTCAGAGTCAGCGTATGATTCACGAACCAGTCAGCACAGCAGACATCAACATACCTCTTCAGCCTTCCGCTTAGCGCCAGCAACAGCATTCGCCGCCTCTCCAGCACCCACGACCGCCATCGGCGACTTCTGCTTCAGTCCCACATTGCCCACCACGTTCCGATCTCCCACGACCGTGATCCCGCAGTTGATGGTGAGATCCAGCTTCACCGGACGCCGCTGTTGAGCACCTTGGCCAGCGGCGTTGTTGATGGCGTTCAGTGAATGCAGCAGGATGGTGCTGAACTTTGCGGCATCTGCCAAAGCGGTGGGAGAGGTCGGGACCAGGTTGTTGTTGCCTTGGATCTGGTGGGCGGCGTTGATGGTGACTTTGAGTGGCGATGACTGGGTGGTGGAGTCAACGTCGTCTGACTCGGAGTCGGAGTCATCTTCGTATGGTGGTGGTGCTGTGTCGGGCGTTGGTTGCTGCTGCTGGCGTTGGATTGGTTGGCGGGCACTTTCGACCAGGAGCTTTTGGGTGAGTTGGGCGATGGGGTCCATGGTGGTGTCGGTGGTGGTGGTCGCGATGGTGGTGAAGGTGATGATGGATGTTATTTACAGACGCCGTACAGAGACAATGTGTTTTTTGTTCCGAGGTGTAGGGCGCAGTAGCTGAGGAAGAGGACGAAGGACTGCTCAAGGTTTGCTACTCTGATATAGAGAGACAATTCAAGAATTGTCGAAATCTCAGACAATGAGGTATCAAGAATGAAGTGGAGTGGAACAGTACGGCAGGAGCAGAAGGACTTATGTATAGAAGTCAAGAAGGGTAGTCAATAGAAGTACCAGTCATGCAGGATACGCGGGAATCATGTGCGTAGCAACTTACTATTATTCTTGCGCGCTATTGTCACATCGTCCTATTGACGCATGTGACTACCTTACTTTGCCCTACAGGATTTTAGACGTGGTTGGTAGTAGATGTCCTATTGGATCGATGATACCAGTCTTGATCAAGGCTAATAATTCCTTCTGTATTTCCCATCCATCCGTTCTGGACAGCAACAATATCTTGCCTTGGGCTGTCGGAGGGGCTGGAGGTTTGGGCGGCTGGTATCGTTCTCCAGGCCGTCAATAGGTTTGACGCTATGCTCTTTTGGGCCGCACACGTGACGCCACCAGCACGAACACGACTACGACATTCTTACTAGATTTCTCGATGGAGCTGCAATATGTACGTGGATACTCGGAATTGCAATAAAAGGTCAGATTGGATAGAACATATTTTCGCTCTAGGAACGGTCGCCAAAACTTTTCCTCGACAGCGATTATTCAACATAGACCGATCGTAGCCAGTCGTCGCGGACGCCAAAGAAACGACGGCCTAACAAAGATCTCCAGCGTCCTTAACTGACAGGAATGAACATAGCGTCGTCCTTGATCCCTTTGAGCCAATCCAAATCGGTCGTGAAGCCGCTACTTTCGCCGGTCATCGCAGCATACGCAGTATCTTCAAGCGACCACATTTCTCCCGCAGCATCAAGGTTGATCAACGAGTCGAAATCCGGCTCAAAATCTTCTTGTAGGTCATCGAGAGACATATCCATCTGGATGCTGTCATCACAGTGATGATGATCCGAATCAGGTGGCGTCGCAGCCAAGTACGAGTTCAAGCGCCTCTCTATCTCTTCGTCCGAAAATGGATCGGTCTCAGTGATGGTCACATGGTCCTCTGGAGGAGGCGTGAGGGTATGTGAATCTGGAGCAGCAGCCACTAACTGCAGCCTCCTGCCTGCGTCGACAAGACCTTGTGTAGAAGTGATCACGTGGCGTGAGTGTTTGAGCTCGTTCGGCTTCTCCGGGAGCGTGATTTCTGCCTTGCGAATCGCAGCCTCAAGGAATGCTGTTGAGTAATCTGCTGCAGCATAGATGTCCCGCAGCTTCGCCATGATTTGCATACACTCGCAGAAGCCTTTGAGGCTAGCTCTTCGTGTCGCTTCGTCGTTTGCCTTGATGTCGAGGAGGTGGATGATGATGGCCGGAAGCAGGACCGTGATCCCGGTGGTTGGCAAATTGGGCACCATGTCTAGGTTGTACAAGGTGTTCGCGATATTCGTGATCTCTGCTGCTGCTAGTCGTACCGCCCTCCTCGAAACATCGACCATCTCGGAAGGTGGGTTGCGCTGTGGCATGGCTGTCGATGGTAGTACCTGTGGCCGGTGGAGGGCTGAAAGCGTGGCGTAGTATATCATGTGCAGTAGCGAGCGGTTGAGCACAATGCTCTCGTTACCCGCATCGACGTCCTTCCACGTTGGCACAGTGTACTGTGCTTCCTCAGCAAGTCCATCCTTCCATCCTTGCAACTCTTTATCACACTCTTGTACCTCATCGAAGCCAGGCTCCAGCTTTTTCGCCACCAACATCATGGTTGTCCGAGTGCTGCCTTCTTCGCTCAGGACACCGTGATTGTTGTGGAGAACGGAGTATTGTACGCTCAAGACGTGGCTCATGGCAATGCAAAGCTTGGCTTTCTCGATGCACATGACAGCCAGTTGTCGTTGCATGTCGGCATCTCGCATCACCTTGCAGTCGCTTGGGATGCAAGATGCTCCATCAGACAGTTCGTCGATCTCGAAATCCTCCATAGTCAGCATCGGAACGTCGAAGTCCTTGTTCTTTATCCTGGTCGGCCGGCGCATGCCTAGGGCAATAAGGCGATCACGCATATACGTTGACCACCATATACGTCTCCACAGCCGCTGTCTCGGGATATCCATCGAAGAAGTCTTCTCCGGGTTGCGGTGCAGTCCGATCGTGTGAGACAGCGAGACTGCAATCCCCATCCAATGGTGGCTGTCCTTCTGATCGTCAGGCGTCTCGTACCAGTAAGTCATCAGCAATAGTGACTGAATCAGAGAGATGCGGTCGATCTCATAGTCGAAGTCGTACAGCACTCTAGTCTTCTGGAAGAACTCTCGTCGAGCATCCCGTCGAGTAGCGTACCCTGCAGCTTTGAGGAACCGCATATCAACCGTGGCCACACCGACAAACATAATTGCCTGGAAAAGTAGCAAGCTGATCGTCTGCGAGCCGTCATTCTGGTCGATTGTAGCGACCAGCTCGTGAAGGTTCACCAGTGGCATGTAGGGATGGACGAACTCCGCGTATGCCTTGAGTAGAGCGTCTCGTAATCCTACAGAGGGGATCGTAAGAGCTCCCTTCCTCTCCAAAAACATGATCTCATCTTGTCCAAGCCGCGATGGTACAGGTTTGATGTAGGCGGGGAGGTTGTACGATGGCAACAATGGCGACAGCAGGCGGTTAGTTGAAGAGTTCGCTTCTGTGAATGAGCCCGTCTTTTGTCCCAGACGCTGCAGGTTCATGAGCATGTTCGGCGTGTATAAAGTAGCTCGTGGATCGGTGCTGCCCATGCTGATGTCGCGGCTCAGATCTTGGTCTACCAGGTGTCAGCTCTTGAACTCTCGTTTTCAGTAATCACACCTACACAATGAATGTGGCACATGCTCAGTCGCCCTCTTGAGCGGCTCATAGGGTGGTGCAGCCGACATTGGGAACGTTGCGGATGGTTTGAAAGTGTCGCTCTTGGATGTGGTGCTCGATTCAGGACCGCTACTCCATTTTCTGTTAGACGTCAGTCCTCGGTGAGTTGTTTCCTGGCGGAATCGTGAGTCTACTCACTTCTTGCGTTTGCTCTCCGAAACTATGCATTCGACTTCGTCTAAACGGCAGTTCGTGCAGGGAGCTCCATGTTCGACTACGTTGCAGCGAACTTTCCTCGAACGACAACATTGGCACGCTTTGGAAGCTCTTCGCTTGACACTTTTCGAAGGTCTTGTGCCATTGGGTTTCAGACCAGCCTCTGAAGCAGTGCGTTTCTGTTGTGTTGGGTCAGGAAGCTGTTGTTGGGGTGGTGAAGCTGAGTCGGAGGGACTCGAAGCTTCCGATGCCGTTGGTTCGTTCGTTATGCACTCCATTGTTGTTTCTTGGTGGACTGGAAGCTGTCCCAACACCAGAAAGTCTTCAAAGTCAACGTGCCGACCAGTATACAAAGACGCTCAACCACAAAAATAACAGAATCAACTTCGCGAGGGCGATCCCAGCGAGGGGCAGACTACGTATATAAAGTTCAAAGTGAGATTTGAGTGTTTATCTCCGCCATGGAAATGCTCTCCCCAGCCTCAAGCCCCAAGACCGCGCATGCGATCCCGTGGGGCTCTCGAACCTCCGAACTTCGCTTGACCTGCAGTTTGTATACGATAGCGCGGTTGGAGAAAGTTGGAGAAGCTCACCAGCTCCACACTTTCTTCCTTAGCCCCTTATAAACGGTTCCGCGTTGAACTCCAGTAGGAAATGCCGAGGCCTCGTCCCACGGCAAGTGCCCTGGCGACGTCGGCGAGGCGCCAAAGAACTCACGCCGCCGCCGGTCCATCTTCGAGCGGTTTCGTATATGCGGATTATGGTTGCCGGGTTCTGGTACGGCTCCTCGGTCCTCTCCCATCATCACACCACGAGTTCACTATTTTCTGACTACAGGAACATCCAGTCATGCTGTCGCCCACACCTTGTTGTCGTTCTCCAAGCCGCGATCCGTGTCAACCCGGGGGACCACGATGCTGATTTGCTTTGCGTACGTACGGTAGTGGCGGCAGCTTATTGGAGTCCACCCGCGTCGGGCGAAAGGCATAACCAGTACCCCCTGCTACGATTCCTCATCGTGCCCTCGTCGATCATGTTGCTACCAGGTTCTGCGGATATCGCACGTATCGTCCTCATGACCGTCAAAATCGATCGGTATCTGCCGTGTTTGTGGTCACGAATCAAGAAGCACAAATTTGAAACTCATCTCGACGCATGGGGTTGTGGGGACCGCTTGAACCTTCCCGGATACGTGGGCTGTGGGGCAATGCCAAGCTATATCTTTGTCGGCTCGGACTCGAGACCGGGTTTCTTCACGAGCAAACTCTGTTCACGGAATTCGGTCCAGACGCAGAGTCCGAATTTTGTCAAGAACCGTCATACCTCTCCTCATCACTCGTTTATGACAGCCATCAGTATGGACGGATCCTGAGTAGCCAAGCGACAGGCACATTTGCATACGAGGGAGTGTCCAGCTTCATCAGCATCGCACCTTGTACGGCTGTCTCTATATCTATCAATTGTGGTTCATCTCAATCTAGACTCCGAAGGGGGCTCCGCATCAGCTCGTCTTCTTGCTCACCGAGCCATTAGTCACCGAGCCATTGGCAACAGGTGCAACCCTCTTCTCCACGTATGGTATGGAAAACCATCCTGGCCACACCATCTCAAACTCATCCTGCCGCCCATTCAGACAATGCCGGAGCCAGATACCCCACTGGATGTAGCAGTACGCTCCATAACCCGTCATAATGTGCCACCACCCATGGCCTTCAAGCACGATGCCCCATGGTAAGCCGATTTCATGCCTCCAGACTCTCAATGTTGAGCAGTACACATTGTCGAGCGTCCAGATTCCGAAGCCACCGAGAAAGATGCTCAGACCGTAACCGATCAATATCCACATCGTGGTCAGAATCTCACTATCTCGTCGGTCCTTACGCTTCTCCTCTGACTGCTCAGCTGCAGTTAGGGAACGGCCACTTTGAGCCTTCTCCCGCTCCACACGCCTATTACGATAATATGGCCGGATGTTGACCTCCTAGAAACATGTTAGCTCGAGGTTTTTGATCTACTTCGGAGCAGCTTACCATGACGTAGATGCTTCGGAAGAGAACGAAGGCGGTCAAGATCGCGTAGGCGTTCTGATGGAAAGTGGGATCCTGGAGGTAGTGATAGTAGCCCGTGATGAAGATGGAAAGCGAGACACTGGCGATGCCCAACGAGACCTGGACTGCTTGCGTCCGGTTGTACGCAAAAGTGGCCCAGAACATCCTGCGGATAGGTCAGTATGCATTTGCGAAAAGGGAGGCCTTCAAGAGATAGACTCACAGACATGTGGTGTAGATCATGGACAGTTCATCAACCAACTGCATCGGATCTGCAATATATGTTAGCTCAGATCTAGAAGGACTCGGGATGTGATGAAGACCTACACTTGAGAGTTGCGTGGAAGGCGAAGCTCCCACTTCCCACGACCAGATAGCCCAGGTAGGCCACGAAGAACACCTGGTCATGTCCATTCCTTCGACAATTGAACATGCCTTTGAAGGCGAGGTACATGAACCAGATGTTCGTCAACGTGTTGACTATCTCGGCCAAGTAATGGGTCGCATAGTAGTTCTCTTCACACCAGTCCCTGTAGCATAGAGGATGAAGTGGTTAGCAGTGTTTCAGCGGTAAAAGAGTGGTAACCATCTATGCTTACAGTGTTGATGTGATGGGAGCCCAATAGCCATCTTCCCTCGCTGGAGGGTATGCAATACCTAAGGGCCACATGATTTGGCTGATCGGTGAAGAGTGAGAGTGCGTTCAGGAAAGTGAAGCACAACTCAACAACTTATTCTGCGCGACTTTGTAGAGTGTTTGTGATAAACTGAACCATGTTTGTCATTAGCAAGCCGCAATCAGGTGAAAACCTAAAGCCGATGCATCCGAAGGCTGCCGTCACCCTAACACGTGCTTGATGGTCAAAGCTTCTGATACCGGCCCTGGTTCCTTCCATTTTGGGAATTTGTTGTTCGCAAACCAAACAGAACTGCACAACCATGGCGTCCATACCGAACGAGAAACTCCAAGAGGTAGCAACCTCAGAGTACTGGTCAGTCCTGCCAGCGGCTGACTATGTGTAGGTGCTGAAAGAGATCGAGGCCAAGGCCCAGTTCTCCGCGCAACAACTCCAAATCGTTCGAGGCCAGATGACTTCGAAGCAGCGAGAGAAGCGCATGCTGGAGCTATCGTCGAAAGAGCTTGCCACGATCCCGAAGGAGACACCAGTCTACGATGGAGTGGGAAAAATGTAGGACTCGATATGATCGCGCGGGGCGACGCTGGGCTCACAATGCCGACAGGTTTGTCCTCACTACCACCAGCGATGTGAAGGAACGCCAGGACAAGGAGGCAGTTGATATCGACAAAGAGATGGAGAACCTTCTGAAGAAGCAGCAATATCTGGAGATCTCGAATAAGAACGCTACGCAGCATATCGAGCAGATATTCAACCACCAAGGGTCTTGAGGGAGTGGTCAAGTCATCAAGCCACCACAACACCATAACACCAGACACCCCAGGGCTTGCCTCATCTGCTTCTGCGACTTGAGAAGCACAAACAAGACACTTTGTCATGAGTACCGGCTCGCAGAGTCGGCACACAGGTCCCAACATCAAAGCGCCGCGAAACTTATCTTGGGCTTTTGTCTATGGTCCTGCTAGCTTGCCAAACATGCCGATACGATCAGCGCAGTACCCATGAGGCCGGAGCATGCTGAGAGTGCGCAGTGCATCTGCCTTCGGCAAGGCAGATCGTGATGGGCGGGCAATTCATGTAAGCCATGTCACGTATTCGGCATAAGTCAAACACAGCTATGGCATCCATGCTACAGCCGTACATTACGCAGACCCATTTTTGTTGCCTTCTCATTGCCTCGAAACAGTTGCCGCTCAGGTACCGTCCCAGCTACACATTAAACTTCCCCGCAATGCAGGTCATGACGCAGTTTTTGGCATTTCCAAACAAGAAGCCGAAAGCATGCTGCTGGTCCCTGAACTTTCGTTTTCCATCTCTTGTCGAAAGCTTCTACGAATTGGCACCGTCCCATACTGTCAAACTACCGTCACCTTGAAAGGACAATCGAGCAACCATGCGACTAGCTATACTCGGCCTGATATCGACAGCCGTGGCGTCCTCATACTTTCCAGTAACGGGTGACTACAGGCCATTCGTAAGTTATTCATGGGTGTAAGGATACCCGTTAATAGGTGTCTGAGGGTATCCTTTGTATGACCCACTGCTAACCCTTCTACCCTTCTTTTCTGCAGGGCCCTTCGTACAACCATGGCGCCTACCCGCAGGATTTCTCCGTTGTTGGACCACAGCTCCAAGCCGTTCACGACAGCCAAACTGCACCCACAGGTCTGGCAGTAGACGCCGAACACAACCTGTACCTCACCTACCCACGCAACATGGGCCAGACGCCGAACAACGTTATAGTTGCGACGGGCTTCAACGACGAACAGCCGTGGCCAAACGCCGCTATACAGAACTGCACTGACGGTCAGGACCTTGCGACTTGCTTCGTCAATGTCCAGAATGTCGTTTTGGACTCTGTCGGCCAACTATGGGTTGTAGATTCGGGCTTCCCTTACGACTACGAGCCTGGGACAGATGCATTGTACGGCGGAAGCAAGCTCATGTCCTTCGATCAGTCCGGGAATCACCTTCGCACTTATGTGATACCCAAGCAATACTTGGCCCACGCCATGAATGCAAACGATGTCCGAGTCAATAACACTCTCGGAACTAATGGCTAGTAAGTCCTGTGTATCGCAACAATCTTCAATGTTTCATGAAGATCTGACGGTCCGATAGTGCTTTCATCACGGACGAAAGTACGAACAGCTCTATCCTATCCGTCAATTTGGATGACGGCAGTGTGATTCGCCGTTTGCTCAACACATCTGTGGTTCGAGCAGACGAGAAATATGTCGGATCATACGACGGTAACCTCATCTATTGCTGGAACAAGACGGAAATAGGATATTGCACCACGGGCGCCGATGGAGTTCGTTTTCCATTCGTCTGGCTAATCGTTGTCACAACTACTGACGTCTGAGCCACTCTAGATCGCTCTCGCAAGCGGCAACTTCTACTGGGGCGTCTTAGCCAGCCGCCGATATTTTTTCATTCCACAGTAAGTCGACTGGTGGTTCCATTATTGAGACCCGAGTGAGCGTTACGCTACCGCACTTCGCCCCTTCGCCAGCTCGATGAAGCACATCTGCTAAACTTCTTGCCTAATCTCATAGGTCCGCCATGATCGATCCGAACCTCTCGGACGATGACGTTCTCGCTGCTGTCCAAGATCCTGGCCAGTGTGCAAGCGAACAGGCCGGATTCACTGCGGATGACAAAGGCCGGGTATACATTCTCGCCAGCGAACACAATGCGATCTACTACGTCGACACACAGCAGTCAGAAGTCGACATGACAGTCAATGGTGTACCTCCAGGCGGATCTGGTCCAGTGCCCCCAGATCGATACGTGGTGAAGACCTTGGTGCGGAACGGCATGATCCAGCATGCGGACTCGGCTGCAATACTTGATGGGTGGCTTTATCTCAATACTAATCAATTACAGCTTAGTGCAAGCCGGTCAGTAGGATGCTCCTCCATGACTAAATTGTTGCTGACTCATTTGGCCTTCTACGCTTAGACAGTACAACAATACTGACAATCGCAAAGGTCCCTTTCGGTCGTTCAAGGTGTGGATCGGTAGAGGCCCAGCTGTATAGCACACCTTCAATAACGATTCTAACAAGAAGTATTGGCAGCGCTTGCGAATGTTTCAAGTTTATCTCTGCCGGAGTTCCGAAGTGCTTTAGCTCTCCGCGATCGAGCCAGAGACGATGCGACTACAGTCGATGACCTGATAATGGTGCCCGCGACCGTAATCACGGGAAACGAAAGGGTTCGAGGTAGACGGTGCTACGAGTCCCTGTTGACGATTCGAAGATGATGCCACTATAGTCGGTGATCTGGCCACGGTGCAGTAGGACGCAACGCCGAGACCACAACTGGAAGACGTCTGGGAGTACACTTGCAGACATGCCACCAAAGCCAGAAACTGCCGTAGGGCTTGACGACTAGCGCCAGTCCACTGCGTAAGAGTACGCTCAAGAAGACGGATCAACGTCGGCGCCACGATGTCGAACTCGTCAACAGTGAGGAAATCGGCCCTCGTCAACTCGCTACTTGTCATGGTGGCGAGTGCGTAGTTCGTGACATCAGTTCAATTGGTGTATCTCGGATCGGCGATCATGATGCTGCGCTCAGGACGGCGCTTGGTCACGACAAAAGACGGTCAACGGAGCGCAGGCCGCGCAAGGATAGCCCCGACATCCTCAGGTAGGCGAGGCTGAGGTGCTGGTGCCATCTTCTCCCACGACACAATATCGGAGATCCCCGAACACGATATGGTGTTGATCAGCCTGTCGTCGCTCTCGACTTCAGCCGGGAGAAGTGCAGATGTCAGACGGCCACGTCAACCTTTTGCCGCCGAGTCAGCGGCTGCTCCAGCAGCTGCGACATCTGCAAGCTTGAGATCAAGGTCTGCTAGTCGCTAACCCTATTTCCTCGCAACGTGCTTCGGAGCCTTCAAAGATCCTGCGTGCAGAGCTAGGATCTCTGCCGGCTTCTTCGAGGAACCTGCTGATGGAGATGCTGGAATATCCGACTCGGTATCAGCTTCATCTTGCTGCACTTTTGGATGTCTTCGTCGACATTCTCGCCGTCCTCTTCTTCGTCCTCGCCATTGTCGCCTTCGTCCTCGCGGCAGACCGTTGCTGTGAGCTCTACAGGCATGGGATCATGGTCTGGGTCTGGCGACGGGAAGTGGTATGTCATGACTTGACCAGTGTGCGGGAGGCTCTTGCGGCCAGAGTCTTCATCTCCCGCAATCGTGGGTACGTTTAGTCAAGTACACTTCTCGTGATTGTGTGTTGAAGGGTTTCGGGGGCGAAGTATTCCTAGTGCGTGGCAGGCCTCCTTGGCGTTGCATGTGCTTCAGGTCTCCTTCCGCTTTCGCAGCCTTGAACTTCACTTCAAACACCACAAGCCGGCAACATGGCAGACCCGTTCGCCAACCAACACGCCATCTACGACGCTCAATGGAAGGACATCATGTCCGCGTTCGATGCGTTAGACGACGACATCCAGACTGGTCAGAAATTGCACCTGCCCTCGAAGCCGCACTCGCCGACCCCTTCCTCCCACGCTGGGACCGCACATGGTTCGAAGCCATCACCGCAATGCAAGGTGACACAGAAATTCATCTTGATGCCGCCAAAGCTGGGATTGAGGATATGCGACAGGTGCTTGAGCACGTGGAGGGTGCCTCACCGGAAGTCGTAAACGACCGCTTAAGCTCGATCCGCAGTTTCGTCGCTAGGATTGAGGACGGACTGCAGGAGAAAGAGGAAGTGTGAGTGATCGGTGATGTGATCAGAAGAAATGTAAGATACTGACTCATGGAAGTGATGAGCCCGCTCCAGTGGTTGCCACTCCTACAGGGCCGAACTATCGCAGACATCAAGCGTGAGCAGTCACGACAAGAGTCTCACCTGTTTTACTTCTGCCGACCCGTGCTGATCAAGGGTCTCGGAGACGCATCCAGCCAACGTAAGTCCCTTGTATTGGGCTTGTCATGTGCGTATACTGATCTTGACTTAGCCGCCGTGTGAAGTCCCGCTTGTCAGAGACGGAGAATGCGTGGAAAGTGGAATAGGACAAGGAACCGACACCGTTCAAACACTAGTGAAAGCTGGAAGGATAGCAATCAAACACTGTTGACCTGCCTACCCGTGATCTCATGACAGATATCCCCACCACTATGTCGTCGCATAGAGCCATGTCATACCTACTGCTGAACGAGATTCGTACCAGGCCATTGGATGAAGACAGGTCGGAACGCCGTGCGCTAGAGACCATGAAGAGCCGGCACCATAGTGCCACGTCGGAAACCTGTGTACCAGAGAGGCTAGCGAAGTGGCAGCATGAAGCTATGTCGGAATACTGAACAATAGAGATGTTGGTAAACTAGCAGCATGGCGCGACGTCGGAACGCTAAAGGCTAGAGAAATGGATGGGGTAGCAGCATGGAGCCACGTCGGAACGCCAAACGCCGGGAAACCAATAAAGCAGCAGCATGGAGCCGCGTCGGAAGTTCAACGGGCGGTGGTAAAGCGAGCAGTCTTGATAGCATCAGCGTCGCAATGTTCGCTAGTAGAGAGACAGAGAGTAGCCTTGGTAGTCACGGTGTCGGAATCGTGGGCGGTTAAAGGACTGTGGTAATGCTCCTGCATGGGGTGATTGGAGTAAGGTAGAGTGAGCTTGAGGTTGAACAAAGGATGTGGGCACAACACCGGACGAGATGGAACGACAACGAGCTTTGGAGCTGGCAGAATCTGCATGGCAAGGTACGGTGTCCCGCCCTATCATCTCGTCGGACCCCTCGCAATGTCTGCAACCATGTTAGGAGTTGTGTTCTCGGCATCGGGACGCGAACGACCGTGGTCTGAGGGCGTGCCTCGCATCTGCCTGCCCTCAGACACCGTAACCGTAAGTCTGCGCTGTCGACAGGACAAGAGCCTCAAAGGGCCCAATGAAACTCGCCAACCTCCCGTCAATCCTCCAGCCGCCTTCAAGCTCCGCACACTCCGCTCACGGGCGCCCGTCGCATCTCTTACTACAAACCCCGTTGGGATAGCATTGGGTGGGCTGAAAGGTTCTGTGGCCCGCTATGCCATCCTCCAGAGTACACTTGCAGTCTCTGCAGGCATGTCCGAGTTCGCTTCGTCGGCATCGAGAAGAAAACCATAGTCGCCGAGATATGCTGTCGTGTTCGTAACCAAGCGCAAGTCTGTACTGTCCACCGTACAAGAGCTTTGGAAGATTTCCTGACCGTGTGCCAAGACACTTTCTCCCCTAAATACACACGCCGGAGCATGTACTTGACTGAAGCTTGACATGATCGCAGCACATCTCCTTGAAACGAATCACCATCCGCGATGGTCTGGGTCGAGAAAAAGTCTTCGACTTCGAAACGCACTTGCATTTAGCATCGCGCCCCATGGCCGGTGCAAGTATGTGCGCCTCCCGGTGAGAGCGGTATCGCATGCGCCCTATCAAGAGCGGGCACTCTGAACACTTCTGGCCCTTGGTTGGAGGGAGCGGCGGGACTGCTACCGAGGGTGGTGGGACAATCCAGCAAGATGCGTTGGAAAATGGGAAGCTTGGGATGCCGTCTCTTGCAGACTGTCTTCTCCGGTCTGCTGAGCGCTGATTCACATTGGCGACCATAGATCAGGCCTAGATGCCGAACTTCGTTCGGTTGATGTACTCCAGCCATTTGCTCCAAGAGTCCCGAAATCTGAGTCTCCTTTTTAAATTCAGCCCCTCGCCCTCATTGTCTCCCGTGGTCACTCTCGCCTTGGCCCTCGTATCAGTGGCGCTCGCTGACACGTGAAAAGTCGACTTTTCACTTAGCAGTCTTCCTTGTTGCTGACCTCTTGCCGAGAATGGTTGTTGGTAAGGTCGCGATACTCATGAAAGCCGTTCGATGCAAAGATGCCCGTTCAGGTGTGTTGCAGAGGTGTGCAGCGATACCCATAAATAAGGGCAAGCCTACTGACCTATGCTTCGAATCCACTTGTTCTCGAGATAACCCCCGACAGGCCTAACAGAAACATGGGTTCAGCCGTTGAGACTGATCTCGGAGCATGTGTGCAGTGATGCCTACCAAGATGGGTGAGCCTAAAAACCCATGCTTTGAGTCCAGTAGTTCCCAATATCGTCCACGATAGGCCTATCCTAGACATAGGTTCGACCGTTGGGTGTGATGTCGAAGCATGAGCGGAACTGGTGCATACCAAGCTCCTGTGCGCAAGCTGATGTCGAGGTGGCGTATCGATAACCTAGCTTGGAGATTGCTACTGGTGTATAGCATCTCCTATAGACGCTTCAACCGGGCAGGGCACAGCAAGCACTGTGGTGGCTCCACCGGCGTCATCACCTTGAAGCAGCGGTGCCGTAGCCGAACAAGTCGGCGAAGAATCAAGGCCAGATCCGAGCCCCGTCCAATGTTGGTCCTCCTTATCCATATTCATCTGGCGGTATGAGTTCTCAACCGTCCAATGTTGGTCCTCCTTATCCATATTCATCTGGCGGTATGAGTTCTCAACCGTCCACAAGCATCTCCGGCAAGACCTCTTGTGTCTCACGTCCTCAGCCCAAGACAAGAGTCTCAGTCCAGACTTTCCATGGTCTGCGAGAAGTCAGTCTTGAGCCAACATTCAGTATTTTGCATGTCTTACCCATCGGTACCTTCTGGCCTAGTATGGATGACCAGCTTGTGTCTTTTAGGTATGATGCTCTTCTCGCTGGTGATCTGGACGTTGTGCACCCCTAAACGAACGAAAAAGAGTATTAGCACATAGACCACAGACTCGAAGATGGTGACAGTGGTCAGTGAACGCACGATCTTCTTCCCGGGGCAGCTCAGACCCATCAAACACGGTCATATTAGTCTCCTCGAGCTCCATCTGCCGTTCAGCTATCGCCGCAGCCATATCGCTATCCCATAGACCCTCCCTCCGCTGCGTCTGCTTCAGCACAGCGATAGCACGCCTTCTGATTTGCGGATGCCGGCATTTGGTCGCGACGTAGTATAGTGGTGACACGATCTCCATGTCGAAGAGAAAGGAGGATGCGTTTAGTGCAAGGCGCTGCTCCCTGGTACCCGAGATGCTCTGTATAGCTTCCGCAAGGCTGACGACCGTCTCACAGTCTGGTATGCATCTGTCGTTCGCGGTCTCCTCAGGCATGGTGCATCGCTTCACCCACATGGCAGCCACAACCTGATGGATGCGGAGTGTTTTGGCAGCGTCGAGATCTCGTTGCGTGATGTTGTCGCCCAGGAGCATCTTATCAAGAGTATCTGACCAGATATCCATCTGGCGGAGGAGTGCTTCCTGTCGTGCAATGTGATCTGGTAGCACCAAGCGGGTGTACTTCCGCCACTTCATGAATTTGATGAATCGTACTGACAAGTTCGCGATGTGCACGACGCTGTCTCTGGCTTCTCGCATGTTGTGGAAAGATTCGGGTACAGAGTCCGGGAGATCGACCTGGTAGTCCCAAGTCGCCGGCTCTCCGAAGAGATTGGCGAGTAGCTCGATGCGGTTGAAGAACGGGAGCATGTAGACCTTGATACGCTCCATTGTCTCCTTGGCGGCTCGGGAATTGTTGGCTTGTAGCGAGTTGAGAGCGATGCCCATACCGCTCCTGAAGTGCTTCACAGCTGGTTCGCTATCGCCTCTTAAGAATTCGACGCATACAAAGAGAATGCATGCGAGTAGTGCGACTTCAATCGCCGAGCCTGCGTCCATTCTTTTAGAGAGCAATGCAATCGCCTTGTTGTACTGAGCCAAAGCGAACTCGGTGCCGTTCTTGTCGTGAGCTCCAAGACTCACATCCACCGAGTTTCCTGGATGAATGACTTGCGGCATGATAGGGATAAGTTTGACTCCCCGTTCGCGTTCCTCGTGGAGAGCTCCTAGCGCGATCATCGCATGTCTGACTGATGGCTCCACATAGCTCATCTGAAAGACCAGTCGGGTCCAGAACTCAGCGTCAAAATAGCTCGACAGTGACGGCGCAGTCTTGTGGTGAAAGAATCCCAGAGACCGGAGCTCGACTGGCCCAATGTCTGTGGTCAAAGACGGGACTTTGTTGAGACTCTGGCAATCAGATCGCTTTTTGCGAGGTTTGATGACATATCCATCGCACTTCCGGCCGGTGGAAGTGCATCTATTGCATTCCGGTTTCGTCTCATCGCACTTGATCCGCCTGATCTTGCAGGTTACGCATCCAGATCGCACTTTTGGCTTGGAAGTCCTTTTCTTCTTCTCTCTTTGAGCGCCGCTATCCTTACCACTGCCGCTGTCGTGGGATTCCGGCGGGCTCTCACTGCTGGACGGCGAGCTCGAAGCCTTCCGAAGTGCCAGGATCTGTATCTTTGGAGCACTCATTGATTGAGTATATGCGAAGGTTGATAAAATGGGCTCGCTGCGGTCGATATAGTATGGAGTTTCGGGTGCAGACAGGCAACGGGATTCAATAATGGACAGCTCGCTCTCGCTTGACCAAGTTTGGTATGAGTTTGGAACAGGGGCACCCGAACTCCGATGTGATTGGTTCACTTCCCTCGACTCTTGACTTCAGAACATGAATTGCACAGCTCGCGTTCTTCGCTTTGGAGTTTGCCTTTGATTCGAGTATGGAAGAGTGAAAGATCTCCTTCGCAATGTTGTGCCCTAGGGCTGAATTGGTCTGCAGTCCGCTCCGTAGTCTAGTAACGACCACCACCAAGGTGATAAAACTTGCTCACCGTGCTCATCGACGGATGCTGTGACAGACTATGAGGTGAATAGCAGGAATGAAACTCACGGCATAGCTCCAGCCCAGCTACTCAATGGGACGCATCATCAAAGTGATAGCAAAGTGCTGCGCCGAAAGCATTCGTCGGTAGGTATGCTTAGTAATTTTGTCCTGTCGAAAACGGACGAATATACCGATGCCGGCAGTGGACTAACTGTTTGGATGCCTACCCTGCCGTCCTCTAACCTTGAACTCTTGACCACTACGGAGTACTCCATTTGGAAACAGAAGAGCCTGTGAAGAAGAGGGCATAAGATTCTTGATCCATTGACCAGACCTAGCATCACGTGACCATGGTCTACGAGAACTCGAACCTCTTAGCCATTGACCCACTGATAAGTCATATCGCCATGATCCCTGCGATGACTCTCTCAGCTGGATCTTTGGTGGTTTGATGGAGTGATTTGAAGGGTGTGTTTTGGTCGCGGCCAGGGAGTGAGGTCCGAATGACAGGCTTGGCATCAATCAATTACGAGACGACGTCAGTCTCCCTAAAGTCGCCCTTTTTTGGGTACACGTCCCCCAACCACAATCGCGTGGCAGAGTATCGTTGTCTGTGTTGTTATGTCGCGTGGAAGTCGACTCTGCATTTGATTTCACTTGTCACTCCTTCACTTTCATTTGTTTAGAGCAGCACTGCCACTGCCACCACACGCGATCGGACGCGTCGATGCTCATCACCGCTGGAGCGATGAGTCCATGAGCCAATCACCGGCTCCTTCGTCGCCGCCCATTGTCGCTGTCGCTGAGCCAAATACCGCGCTCGTCCCGCCACCACCGCGAACACCAGCCAGCAGTCGCAGCAAGCAGGACACCGGGTCCGACTACCACACCGCGATCTGGGGGTCGCCGTATGATCTGTCATCCTCCTTGGGTTCGGCGCACACTGCTCGGTCCGAGCAGGCATACAGCGAGGTCTTGTCTGCTTCCTCACCCAGTCCAGCGTTCAGTCTTCAGCATTTGATACCCAGCCGCCTCTCAAGCTACACATCCGAACCTGGACCTCCCACTATTGAAGCCAGTCTGGGCGCCGAAGAGGACTCGGACGTGACACCACGCTCCCGCACTAAGCGCTGGGTCGAATTGCCGCGCAGAGAAGAGAAGTCGGATCGAGCGCAGTGGTGGAGTGACGAATCGCGGCAAGCTTCACCTGTCCGTCACTTGCAGCAACCTCGCAGGGTCTCGTCATCGAGCGAAAAGCAGGAGAGTTCCACTTACGGCCATCCGTCACGTGAAAGCAATCGCACTCTTGACCAGCAGACGTTTTGGAAGTCTTTGCGTGAAAGAAGATCTTCGAATATGTCGAGCAGCCTATACGCTTCTCGATGGGCGGACACACCGCCCGCTGAAGAGGGTTCTGCTGCGCCCATCTTGCAGGAGAAGCCAGTACAGGGACTTTCGTCATCACGGTGGGCTGATACACCACCGCCAGCGGAAGCAGAAGAAAGCGCGGATGCGACAGGGCTTGGTGCGTCTGGGCAGGCTGCTACACCACCACAAGATGTCGAAGGAAAACTTGATGATGCGGAGCGGCAGGTGGGAGAAGAAAAGGATTCGACGGACAATGGCGACAAGACTGAGTTTGCGGAGAAGGAAGAGGTCGCGACACACTTAGCCGAAACAGACACTGCCAATGTTGTGCCTGGAATGGAGGCTGTCTTGGAGAATGGCAAGTCCACGAATGCAAAACCTTCGGAAGATGTGGCGACTGGCGAAACACAGGATGCCCTATCACAGGATGAACCTAGTACGAAGACGGGCGCAGGCGTGTTGCCGTCTGGTGTTGCGGATGGCGAACAGATGAAGGACAACACTACAGTTGGCAAGCCTTTGGTCACGAAGGCAACGCCCATGAGGTCTTCACCACGGTCAAAGAAGAAAGTCAGCTGGAGGGGTAAGACGTGCGCGATACTGATACCGGATCTGGACTACGAGACGCAGCCTATGACCGTACGCGAAGCCGAGGCGCACATTCGAACCTGGGAAGATCGAGGCTACGACATTCGGGGTTTCGACACTACCCAAGACTATGATGCGAGCTATGGTCCTATGAGCGTAAAACCTATATTCCCTGATGAGGCGGAAGCTCAGAACACCGCTCGTCAAGACGGGCCGAAAGTGCAACTACCAGATCTGAATAAATGGCGGGCGTACATGGATCATCTCACGGAGCAGAAGCTGGCTGCTCTTGGTGTGGGCTTGGTTGCTGATGAGCCGACCTCAGATATGTCCAGGCAGTCTTCAGCACAGTACCCGCCTCTGCCATTCTCGCCACCTCTACTCAGCAGCTCGGCCAATAGGATCGGGCGGCCGGGTATGGTACGAGGTCATTCCCACACAATGTCTGTGGCCTCGCCTATATCGCCCTTGAATGGGCCTATGGGACATATGCGCGCACAGTCGACCTTCACCGGGTTCCAACAGCAATCTAACGCTCATGGCTTGCGCACGTTTTCGCCTCCCCAGCAGCAGCAGCAGCAGCAGCCAAATATGGCTGGGCTTCAATCATTCTCGCCGCAGCCCCATCAACAGGCTCAGCAGCCTGGGTTTCCGGGCATGCAGCCACTCTCTCCTCATGAGCAGTATGCCATCCCTGGCTTCCAGCGGGCTGCTTCGCCCGCTCAACTCGCTGCGCTGCGGAATGCAGTAGGCGGAGTACGTGCCCCTGGCTCACCACTCAGCCAGCAGTTGCCCATGCAATCTTACCAAAGTCACAATCGGAGCCAGACACATGGTGGATCCAGCACATTCACGGCACAGGCTCCAAGTTTCCAGCCCGCCCCTGCATTACCAGAGCTACCCGAAGAGGACGATGAAGATGAGCTCCTCGAGCAAGTACAACCTCAAGCGGAACCACAGTCTGAATCCCCAAAGCCTGCGTATGTGCCTCCTCACAAGCGAGCTGAGCTGAACGAGAACATTGCCGTTCCGAAACCGCGTCACCGCCACAATATTAGCGAAGGCTTGGAACGGGATATTCTTGAGGCTGAACAGCGCCATGAAGCAAGTCGGCAGCAGTGGATCGAGGTCGAAGAGGAAGCCAGTGACGAGCGCCAGACTTCAGATGAAGCTCTGTCCCGCTCCGCCCCTGCTCCGAAGACGATCGAGCCATTGTTCGACGAGAAGGATCCACTCTCCTTGGATATTCCAGTACAGGAATCACCGAACAACCACAAGAGAAACGGCTCGAAATTCAAGAGTTTGACGGCCACCGCACCGACTTTCAAGTTCAACCCTGGCGCGACGTTCGACCCAGGGTCGACGTCTTTCTCATTCGGTGCTTCAGCGCCCCAGGCGGACGTGCTGCCTGGTCTCGGCCACAATCGTAATCAGTCCTCCAGCACCTTGAACGTCGCAGCTCCGGAGTTTAAACCCTCCGGCTTCACATCCGTGCCCAAATCCGACTTCAGCTTCGCCAGCGGTGGCCCGGTCTTCAAGCCTGATGCGCCCTCGTTCGAGCCTGTAAAGAGAGTGCAAGAGACGCTGTCATCCATCTTTGGCAAGGTCGACATACCTTCTGACATCGTCAGACCCACGAGGAGGTCCAAGGCTGTCGCGATCAAGCCGCCGGAAGAGATAGCGTCGGCTTCGGAGGCAGAATTTGAGGATGATCAAGGACGGCCTGCACAGAGCGACGAACGGTTCAAGCGGCAGCGCAAGTTTGGCGACGATGGAGATGAAGTACCTCGGTTTGCAGCAGTTACGCCAATGCCTGCCCCGATCGAACAGTCACAAGAGCTTGGCGCAAGCCAGATGGCACCACCTATCGTGGATGACAAACAGGTTGATGGTGCGACTGAATCCCAACCAGCAACCTACAGAATTGCCGATGTCGTTGATCCCCTCCCGCCACCCGACAATTACAACTCCATTACATCAGACGTCCAAAAGCCGGTCCATGGTCACAAGCACTCAACGTCGCTGTCGGCTCTGGCGAAGCCTTTCGAACCATTTGGATCTTTTGGTGCCGGGCAATCAACGATTCACAAGCCTCAGCAAAGCTTTGCTTCCATCAGTGAGCTGGAGGAAGGTGAATTGAAGGACGATAGTCACCCGCCAGCATCGCCATTCCGAGACGTCGAGAAGTCCATTTCCGCTGATGAGGAGGAGCGCTCGATCTCCCCGCTACCGGATGCACCCATGTTCTTCGATCAACCAGCCAGTGCACGGGTTGATACGGTCGCTGACATTGAGCCATCTTTCGATGAGATAGACGCGGTCATGCGTCAACTCAACGAGGCGGATGTAGCCCGAGAAGTCCGAGAGGTTGGCAGCATATCACCGATGTCCAGCACTAGTGCCCCGGCGGTGGATGGAGTCGCCTACCTACCAACGTGGAGCCGAAGTGACGCGCCAAGTCCAAGTCCAAAACGACGACAGCTACCATTCAGTGCTCAGGCCGACTCGTCCTTCACGAACCACGATCGGACGGACAGCGTGGAAACACCTGTCAACGGCTGGGCGGATATCAGTAGGCTGAACAAGACTGAGGAGTTGCCAACAAGCGATTGGTCTGGCGTCTTCTCGGCGCAGGACGAAGAGAAGCTGCACATCCGTGGCCAATTCTTTGACTCACATATCGAAAGCCTCATCGGCAGCGCAGTGGAGAGACGTCTGCAGCCGCTGGAAGAAAGCCTGCGAACAATCGAGCAGTCTGTAGGTCGACGGCCCATATCTCGCGACCTCGCACCTAAGCGGAGCTCATCGGCCGTCGACGGAAGTGATGCCGACGATGAGGATGACTCCGAAGAACAGCGCCAGCGTCCGATCTCTCGCGGTAAGGACAAGCGCGTGGACCAGATTAAGATTGCTGTGCTCGAAGCGATTCGAGAGCACGGCCTGCCGCAGCAAGAACAATCTTCGCAGGAGATCCAAGACCTTCATGCCGTCCTGGCCGACATGAAGATGTCTTTCGCGCGTGCTGCTTCTTCAGGTCTCGAGCTCGACGACGTCCGGGCGTTGGTCGAAGACGCCGTTGGCAAGCAAAGCCAAGCTTTGGTGCCCGTTTCTCAACCAGACGGAAACAAGGACCACGCACACAAGCGCGAGGTATCTGAGCTTCAAGGCCGCTTGAATGAGACGCTTGCTGGCGCTCTCGAGGAAGCCAACCGCAGGCATGCTGTTGAGGAGCGAGAGGTCGAGACTAAGAGGATGTTACGGTTGGCTGAGGAAGAGGTACAACTTCAGCGAGACACTTCTCGTGACAACGAGTCAAGGATGCACGCCTCGGAACGGGAGCGCGAAGATCTACTCCGACGTCTGGAGGATGCTGAAGATGCGCGGCGTGACGCTGAAGACCGAACCAAGGACCTTGAGGCGGAGCATGAAGCCGCGCAGGCCACGCTGGAAGAGTACCGGATGTCAAGCAACAGGTGGCGACAGGATATCGACGAAGCGACTCGTGACCGCGAAGAGATGGAGAACACCATCGCCAGCCTCGAACACGAGCTTGAAGAAAGCCAGGATATGAGCGGCAGCATGCGCAGACGCCTTGAGAAACTTCACACGGATATGGCGAGCGCTGCTGGCCAGCTGGCAAGTGAAAAGGCAGCTCGACAAGTCAAGGAGGACGAGTACCGGGTGCGATGCGAGCAGTTGGAAGTTCAGCAATCATCTAAGGAGGCGATCATCGAAGAAGAGCTCAATGTGCTCCGTGCTTCTGCAACGGAAGCCGCCGAGGCAAAGGTCGCGCTGGAGCAACTTAGGATTTCGAACGAGACCCTCGAGGAGACGGTGCGCAAGCTACAGGTGGATCTGACGGAACAACAATCGCTGGCAGCTCGTTTCGAACGCGAGTCCAGCGATGCGAAGGAACTCGGTCGGTCGGAAGTCGAGCGCACGCGGCTGGCTATGCAAGCAGATGTCGAAGCAGCGAACACCCAGGTCAATGTTGTCCGCGTCGAGCTTGAGAGTGAGCTATCTGCAGTCCGTTCCCAGCTGGAGAACTTCAAGATGGAGGCTGAGGATGTCAAAGCGCGCCATTCACACCAGCTCGAGGAAGACGATGCCGTGAAGCGCGAGATGATCCGAAACATCAACCATGCCAACAGCGTAGCTCTCGATGAAGCACGCCAGAAGTATGAAATCTCGATTCGGGACCTGACGTCTGCCCACGATCGCGCGTTGAGCAACGCCATCGAAGACAAGCAACGCTCCGAGTATTTCCTGAACGAACGATTGTCGCTCTCAGACGCCAAACTGCAGCACTTCCAGGACAGGGTACTACACCTCGAGGAGCGACTGGAAGTCACCAAATCTGCCGCCCAAGCCGCTGCGATGAACGCACAGGGCAAAGCGATGCCATCATCGTCTACCAACGCTATCCCGGAGAAGGTCTCTCCCCAAGCTCTGCGAGAATCCATTCTGGTGCTACAAGAGCAACTGCAAGAACGTGAATTGACCATTGACCATTTACGGAACCAGGCGGACGAGCGGTCATCAACTGAAATGAAGCAACGCGACGACGAGATAGCCTGGCTGCGAGAGCTTCTTGCCGTACGAAGCGAGGAGTTGACAGACCTGGTCAACATCCTTGCACAGCCAACCTTCGACCGTGCCGCTGTGCGCGACACGGCCATTCGGATCCGTGCCAATCTGCAGATGGAACAGCAGGAGAAGGATCGCTTCGCACCGGGTTCCTCACTGCCTGGCCAAGCGATTGCAAGTCTGTCGAACTTTGCAGCGCCGAAACTTGGTGCTGCTTTCAGCAAGTGGCGAAGCACGATGGAGAGCTCTGCGCTCAGGCATGCTCCCAAGGCCAGCACTCGGCCACGATCGTCGACACCATCGAGGGCTCCTGCAGCGCTCAAGAACATACCTGCTGGCTACGCAGCTGGCCTTTTGACGCCACCAGCCAGCAACTTCCGCAGCACTCCAAGTCCCGAAGCCACCAAGTCATTGCCGCAACCTCGCTTACACTCTAGCGCGGGCGAGCAGAAAGTAAACGGCGCCCCAATCCGGCCGAGCCTTGCGCATAGTCGACAGCCATCAGCTTTGTCCGACGGTCCAACTACGCCCTTGTTCAGATCCCAAAGCTACGATCAAGATGCCGAGGACAACAGCGTGCACATGCAGAGCTTTGAAGACGAGGACCTAGATGTCGCCGACAGCCAGCCGCCAGCATTCCGCAGTCTCGAAGCCGAGCTTGACAGTGTGGACGGTGATGGCAGCCTGGCCTGATCGTCGCGATTGAGCGCTGCAAGACTGGATAGATATACATGGGAGTACATAATTTCTTTTGTGCGAGGAGGAAAGGATGAAAGCGTATCTCGACGCTCATTTTGGACTGATGCATTTCCGGCGAAAAGATACCCCGAGACTGCAAACATTGTTGAGAGCTGGCGCTGAGATAGTTGTATAGTAATTGCACATAATAGAATATTCTCCTTCCGTCACCCTTCAAGTAGCTGGGTGAAGTGTCCGCCCTTGATTTCGCACGGCCAACGGAGCCATTGCTTCAAGTCGCCTGGCAGACACTTCTCGATTCCGATCAAGCAATAATCACACCAACCGCTTATGTACCATGTCTCCACTACTGTTGAAGCAGTTGCGAAGTGCGCGAGGATGATGAGTGCAGCCGGGTTTCGTGCCTCGATAAGACGGATATACTCAGCTGGGACCTTCACAGGCCAGCTCCATACAAGACCCGCCTCGACAGTGCCCTTGGTTCTTAGAGAACGGCGTATGTCGTGGTACAACTCTCTGAGATGCTCGAGCGCCTCGCGGAGATGTTCATACTCACTAGCCTTGGGATTTTCGTCCAGCGATAGCAGCGTCAGGTCCCTGAATCGGTCGCCCAACTCTGGAAGCCTGGTGGTGGGCTCCTCAACCTCGGTGATCTTTCCTGGCCTAGGAGGATAGGTCGTAATGGGCCTTGAAAGACGGCTTCGCGGGCTACGCCGAGGACGTCTCGCACACCCCTACCGGCATAATCAGCGGTCCATTTCAACGACAGTTTCAGCATGTACCAATGCCCACTCTCCAGGCTGCCATAAAGCATGCCCCAACTACAGTCACTGATCTTCATTGCAAACAAGTGAACGTTCCGCGGGGATGGCACTCACCGGCTCAGGAAGAAGCTCTGTGTAACGTCATCCCTAGGAGCAACGTAAGCAAGACGAAGTGGACAGAACGTAGCATTTACCGTACATATCGAAGTAACTCGGCTGGGTCATCATCGCGGCGGTCGCACAGGAGCTAAATCGTCAGTCAAACCAATTGTGAGAACAGACATGTTGTCGATGTTCACTCACCGAGCCTTAGCCGATAGCGATATAATTGATGCACAAGCGAACAGGGCGCTGCCCTTCTCCGCGGGATTTGATCCAGACAAGGTGCTGCGGAAGCCGTTGAGCGCAGCAGACTGATGTCTGTCGCAGAGAGACAGGTATTTCGAGTCCTTTTGTAGCAAAGCCAGATTGAGGGCGGAAAGGGCAAGGAGACTGTGAAGTAGGAATTCGTTCTTCATCGCTTCCTGCGGAATGAACGTTTGGAACAATCTCTGGACCTCCTCGCGGGCGCCCAGTGGCTCCCGGGCTACGTGATTCGTATAGTGGAACATGAGCTCCATATTCTGCATCCATTGATCTGGTGTTGGCGGGTCCTGGGTCCATAATCAGTAGCTCCTCGAATCGGAGATGGGGCGAATGTGGTAGGTCGGGCGGTAAAGAAACGAAAACCCTCTCCATTCTCCGATTGGGAGGCTCATGCTCAGATCATTGACTGTAGTACCACCACCACTGGAACTACCATGGAGGAGCGGCACTCAGACGTGGACAGCAGGTGTGGAGAGGTTTGCCGCCTCCCCTGCTTGAGATCCCTGACCGCGGACCAAGATCGTTGACTGTAGTGCCCTCGTGCATAAAAGTGTTAATGAGAGACAAGCTTACATTCGACGTCGCTGCCGTGACAGGTAGCCTGGCAGCTGTCGCTGCAACAAGGCTACAGTTATCACCTCTCCTCGAGCAATTTCTGCATGGTGCTACTTCATCATACTAAGTGGCTTTGATCAGCGGTCTTTCGATGAAGAGAGGTGGCAAACGCTGATAGGTACGTACCTTTACCTTCCTCTCCTTGCAACGTTCACAGCCTGTGTGGCTCTTCTTGATGCCGTGTCGCGGCATTGTCGCAGACTGTTGAGTGCGTGCAATCGATGTTTCCGAAGCACTTTCGGATTCTTCATGCACGACAACATTGAGGAAGGAGCTAGCGAATCAAGGCAACAGCCAAAGTGGGTCTCGATCGGGGCTGGCGGCCAATCAGAGGAGCGCATATCCTTGGCATATGCTTCGCCCAGAGAACCACCTCGCAAAGTCCGACGACTGCATTGCAAACGGTTTCAACGACTTCGCGGCACCTAAATATCATCTTCGTCCCCAAATCCTGTGCTGTTCACAACCAAACCAACCTACCACCAGTCTCACTCAAAACCGACGCCCTGCAACACCGCAACGATGCTCTACCCCCGCGACGCCAACGACGATGTCCTCAACTTCCACTTCTACTACTACCACCCGTCCATGGCAGCTGCGGTGATCTTCGTTATCCTCTTCGGTGTGTCGACAGGCGCACACTTCTGGCAGTTGCTCCGCTCACGAACGTGGTTCATGATACCGTTCCTCATCGGTGGCATCTGTACGTTCTTATCTTCGCATGCATTCCGACGACTGGACTGATTCGATTCCAGTCGAAACGATCGGCTACATCGGCCGCGCACTTTCCGCCGGCGAGAACCCTGGTCCCTATACCAAGATCCCGTACATCATCCAATCGGTCCTCCTGCTCATCGCTCCGGCGCTGTTTGCAGCAACAGTCTATATGCACCTGGCCCGCATCGTTCGAATGTCGGATGGTGACCACGCACTCTTCATCAGGCGCCAATGGTTGACCCGAAAGTTCGTGGCTGGCGACATACTGTCGTTTCTCATGCAGTGCTCCGGCGCGGGCTTCCTTACGACTGGTGACAGCGACAGTATCTCCATGGGCAAGAGCCTAGTCCTCGCTGGTCTCGCATTGCAATTAGTTGCGTTCGGCCTTTTCGTCGCAGCGGCGGCAGTTTTCCAGATTAAGCTCCAGCAAACTCCTACGACGAGAAGCAAGGCGGTACCCTGGAAGAAGCAACTGACGAGTCTGTACGCTGTCAGCGTTCTCTGACTGCTGCGATCCGTGGTGCGTGTGGTGGGATATGCGGAGGGCTAAAGTGGTTAGACCAAGAGGCACGAGGTATTCATCTACCTCTTCGACGCTCTGTTGATGTTCGCCGCCATGGCCGTCATGAACTGGATCCATCCGGGAGGAGTGATGAAGTATCTGAGGGAACCCCAGCGGAGCAGTGCTAATGGCGAGGAGGGAGACGGTGTAGGCTTGGACACTGGCGCTGCGATGTGGAGATGAATGGGAGCTACGAGACGATGAGATTAGAGTCTGGCGTAACTTCATGCGGTCTGTTCCCTCAGAAATGCTGTCCGATGGTAGGAGACAAGGAGCAAGAAGAGGGATTGAGGTTTAGGAGAGAGGTGGTGACAAGAGTAGCTCAATCCAGATATCATGACCTGCCATCATGCTCATGCAACTTTGCCGTGTAGCTTATATGCACATACCTACTAGGCGTACACGTGAAGCTCAGATACTCGCGTGTAGCATTGTGAAAGGAAGTGAAAGAGGTCTCACCAGTGGAAGTCCGCAAATTCGATGAGTCAGCCGCTTTTCTCCATGACTTCATCTTTGCAACGCGATCTCCCGACGCGAGTGTTCCGGTATTGCCCTGACTTGGAGGACGTCGTGTGTTTCTGGAAAAGATGCTGCCTCACATACTGCCTTGACGAGTATGAGCAGCAGGTGAAGCAATGTCCGATGGAGCTCTGAAGCGCAAGTCGTCTGCTGGTAAATCCAACTCCTCACCCACGGTTGTCGTCGGAGCTTACCATATCTGCAGCCTTCCACTTCCTTGCTGGCCTCGGATCAGGCGTAATCAGCGCAGCCCTCCTCCAGCCCGCCGACCTCCTCAAAACTCGAGTCCAGCAGTCGAGCGCGACGACTTTGACGCAAGCCTTCAAAGATGTCCTCAAAGCTCCCAACCCCGTCCGCCAGCTATGGCGCGGGACGACGCCATCAGTCATCCGGACCGGAGTCGGATCTGCACTCTACTTCGGCATGCTCAACCAGATGAGAATCTTCGCGGCTAGCATGCCAGTTATACCTATCGTGGCTGGTGAACAGAAGCCGACAGCAGCCTCTTCATCCTCACTCCCGAAGCTGGGAAATGTCGCCAACCTGACTTCTGGAGCACTGGCAAGAGTGGCGGCAGGATTGATAGTGAACCCAGTCACGGTGCTGAAAGTCCGCTACGAGTCGTCGCACTACAACTACACTTCGCTTGCAGGTGCGGCGAGAGGTATACTGGCCAAAGAAGGTCCACGAGGCTTCTTCGCAGGCTTCGGCGTCACGGCTGTCCGAGATGCGCCATATGCTGGACTCTACGTTCTGATATACGAGCAGGGCAAATCTCAACTGGGCAAACTCTGGTCTGGTCAAGATCGCACAACCATGTCCGGCTCAGCTGGAATCAATTTCATGTCCGGCGTTCTGGCGGCAGTCTCTGCAACCACTCTAACGAACCCGTTTGATGCTATCAAGACACGAATCCAGATCGCGCCGGAGAAGTACAGGAACATGGTGCAGGCGGCCAAGATTATGCTTGCCGATGAGGGACTTCGGAGCATGTTCAATGGCTTGAGTCTACGCATCGGCCGGAAGGCGATCAGCAGCGCGTTGACGTGGACGGTGTATGAGGAAGTCATACGGCGAGCAGAACGGACGCTGGTATAGACGGCGAGCCACAAATGTCATCTCTGCAGTGTATTTACTACTTAAATCAATCCTAGCCTCCTTACGGCCCAGCTGCCCCCACCCACGAGAGCGGTCACACCACTGAAGATAACTAACGTGCCGTACTCGCTGCCGTACCCAAACTTTGCCTCGTCTCTCAGCGCAGCACTGCCTGCAATCAGTGCTTCACTCAGCGGCCCAGAAATGGTCGCTCCAAGACCACGGCCAGCGGCCAAGAAGCCGAAGATCACATTGGCATCAGCAGTAGCACCGCGAGTCTTGACATCCTTGATCATGCCAGTCCAGGCAGTGCTGTAAGCACCAGCACTGAACCCATACAACAGTGCGAAGACGCAAAGCACACCGAGTGATGTCGAAACTCCCCAGACAGCGAGGATAGACACCGCAGCTGCAACGCTGATCCCGAGTAGCACTTTCGTAACCTCCATCCGGTCTACCAACGCGCCCACGAGGATACACCCGAACATGGCAGCCAGGTTCACGAGAACCAGCGTCAGCGAGCCAAGTCGACTACTGTACCCCAACGACTGCGCATATATGGGCAGATAACTCGACGGCAAGAAGTAGCCAGTGCCTTGCACAACGTTAAACGTCTGCAGAACCCAGAACAGCGGCGAACGCAAGAACGAGACATCGATCCTCCGCTGCGCGGAAGCTGCTGCGATCGGAAGCCGTGGCTTCACGAAAGCTAGTAAGGGAGCCATTAGCAGCACCATAGCTACTGCCACTGCCCGCAAAGTTGTTCGAAAGCCGTAGCGAGCGAGGAGTGCTTCGAGGACAAGCGGCATTACGACGCCGCCTGCACCGTCACCGGCCCTGCAAATACTCAGCTAGGACAGTAGCCGAGAAGCGGGTTGCGGGCTTACCACATAATCCCTACCGCCAACCCCTTCCTTCTCACAAACCACTCATCCAAATACGTCACAGTAGGTACGAACATTAGGTTTCCCCCTACAGCGAACACCACGCCCTGAAACGCGATCAAATGCCCGACCGATTGCGCAAAACTTGCTCCGATTAAAGATCCAGCAACAATCGGCAGACTCGCCCAGGTAGCGTAGACTTTTGTCCGAGGCCAGCGCTGGAGTACAGAGAAGTAGAGCGGCATGAGGAGGTACATGAGCCCGGTCGCCACGGTGCCGATGGTGGCGATGCCATTGGGGTGGGAGGAGAAGGGGGCGTGGGTGGTGTAGTATTGTTGGAGGACACCGAAGGAGAAGGCGAAGCCCCAGATTAGCACGTTGATGATGAAGCAGCCGTACAACAGAAACCAGGCCCGGTAGCCAGTGTCGGTTGGCGGAAGAACGATTTGTTCGATTTCTTGGGTTCCATTGATGCCATCACTGGTGTCTGGGAGCTCGAAGTCGTTCGGCGATGAGGCTTCCGGGTGGTTGAGAGCGTCAGCCATTGCAACACGGCAGCCGGAATCTCGGGAGTTTGACAAAACCACGCAGGGGCAACAGTTTGACCGATGGGCTGAGAACCGACAGGTACAGATTACAACGAAGAAGTGAAAAGCGCGTTCACTGTGAAATCAAGATAGACCAATACCTGTATCAGAACAACGGTCGTCAGCTAATAAAGAAGAATAATCAGCAGGTATTTGTTGCAATTGAAAGAAAGAGTCAGCATCGTCGGGTTCTTGACGAAGCATGGGGGAGTTCCGCTGCAAAAAAACGTACATCCGTTCCGACTGGCTCGTGCTCGAACGCGCATCCCCATCAGCTTCGGGATACACACTCGTTTGGGCAGTGCATATATATATTATCCTTCTTCCCTTACAAGTAGCCTCATCAACTCATTCACTCACAACTCCACATCCGCCTTCGCCACTAACAACAAGCCATCTGCATCACACATACCACCACAATGTCGGACACTTCAAACATCGTCGTTGTTGGCTGCAGCTTCGGCGGCATGTCAGCTGCCCATTACATCTGCAGACACATGTTGCCACAGCTCCAGCGATCCAGCCAGAAATACGTCCTGCACATGATCGATCCTTCCACCCACTTCTGGTGGCACAATGGCTCGCCCAGGGCCATGGTGTCGGTCAACGAGATGAAGCACAACGACTCCTTCGTGCCCATTATGGAAGGCTTCAAGCAATACAAGAACCTCCAGGACTCCATCGTCTTTACTCAAGGAACCGCCATGAGCGTCGACCCTGAAACGCGGACCATCTCGATCAAGAAAGTCGAAGGCGGCCATGAAACTCTTTCGTACCACGCTCTGGTCATTGGCACCGGTATTCTGACACCGACGCCACTCACTACACTTCATGGAGACCATATCAAGTCGCAACGGGCATTGGACGACATGAACGCGAAGCTCAAGATCGCCAAGTCAGTCGTAGTCGGCGGTGGCGGTCCTCTCGGTGTCGAGATTGCTGGAGAAATCGCAACGCATTACCCCGGCACGAAGGTCACCCTGGTCACCAGATCCGACAAGCTGTTCCACGTTCTCCGGAAGAGCCTTGGCGAGAAAGCTCAGAAGCAGCTTGAGAAGGCTGGTGTGAAGGTCTTGTACGGTGTTGAAGTGACCGGGCCCGAAGAGACATCAGATGGGAAGACCAATGTCAAGCTTGGTAACGGCGAGTCGATTCAGGCAGACGTGTATATTCCAGCTGTCGGCGTTACACCAAACACCGCTTTCCTCCCGGAGACTTGGAAGAACGGCAGAGGCTACGTCAAGACCAACCCTCAGACTCTGCGGGTGGATGACGCTGGCGCTCGTGTCTACGCTGTCGGCGATGTCGCTGGTGTAAATGCTGGAGGCGTCCTCAACCTCTTTGACACCATCCCGATCTGGGGCGCCAATATGTCTCACGACCTGCTTGCCGACGCCAAAGCTGGAAATGTTGCTGAGAAACAGTACCACGACAAGAAAGCCGAGACGCAGCTTGTGCCCATTGGAGCGAAGACAGGCGTTGGTGCGTTCAATGGCTGGAGCATGCCTGCCATGGCTGTCAGCATGCTCAAGGGGAAGGATTATATGTTGAGCCAGATGCCGCCGCTTACTACTGGGTCTAAGTACGTTTTCCACCTTCCTACGACCATCATTGCATGTGCTAACAAATATTGTTTTAGGTGGGCCAAGGCGTAAAGTGATGTGTCTCTTCGGCGTCTTGATTCTTCTACTGGACTTTGGATACCCCGTTTCATTACTTGCGAGCATTTTCCATATAGCATAATCATCTTGTCTTGTCTAAATCCTTCTCCAAGCTTCCACGAAAACACAAGCTACCATTGAATGTTCTGGTGGTACGAAGACAATTACGTGCCCTTTGAGGTCTCTGAGCTAAGTACTGCAACCCTTCCTTTGATCTCGTTGACGTTGAGAAGGTATATAAGCGTGTAATCCCCTAGACTGGACTGTCCTGTAACTGCGACCATGTCGACATGTACATCTCAGCAGCGGCCTTGCCTTCTCTGCCCATTGAATGCTATCGCAGTCAGCTCGGGAAACACGCCATCAGTGCATATTTGCGAGAGCCACAGCCCTGAGGAGATAATCGCGTTCATCCCTTCTTTGGTCGAAACACATGGTAAGCGCCTCTCACCACATTCAGGATCGCATTGGCTCATTCAGACCTCGTCAGGATTTATGCCGCTCAGATTCTCAGGCGGTACTGTCAACATCAACGGTCAGACATCTGCCACAGCACAAGCACCGACAACCAGATCTCGACCAGCTCCTCCGTCTCGCGCCCATACCAAATAAGTTTTACGTGGCGGAAGTACGTCTGAGAACCAGCCCTCCGAATCCGACCTTCCAGTCACCCTCACAGGCTTGGCCTGGGGTGCTCCGTGGGCCACGGCACACCTTCATGTCGCGAGATACTCACTGCAATTAGCCTACGATGCACTTCGTAACGTGAATGTGCACGACTACCCTGTAAGCCGCTTCCATAATCTGGAGCGTGAACTCAACACCCCTCCTCAAGAAGATACATGGGTTGACGAAGGATGGCAAGCAGTATCAGCCGAATGCTCCAAGAGAGGGATCCCGAACTGAGGCCACGGGTAAAGGTAAGGGTAAGGCTGATGGTGTTCCGAAGAGGTGAAGGAAGTTGCAGAGACTGGGATATAGGTTTCAAGCATGTAAGATTCTGCAGGATTTGGTCGACCATGGCATCAGGTCATTTGGTGTCAACATTCACCATGTCAATCTCCATACCACCACCAGTATGCTTATTGTGTCAGCTGAACAGAAGTTGAGGCAAGAAGCATGTAAGTTTTGCACTTCCCACGCCCTGGTCAACATGTCTGCACTTTCCGTACCACTAATCAAAGGCTTCTAGTGTGGCTAGCAGTTGCCAAAGGCTACGAAGACAAGGCATCCACGACCACGGACTGCTAGTCTGCTAGAATAAACACAGAAAAACATTGACCAAAGTGCAACCTGCAGCTAAGAACCGGCAACATCCCTTCTGTTTCCATCTCACGTATTCGTAATCAAGGATATACATATTCATCCTCTCCTATCGTTCGAGACAGCAACACTCACAATGGCGCGATCCGGACAACCACCGCCCATCTGCTTTCTCTGCGATCATCGCGGCTACACGGTCAACCTTGAACCACACCCGTGGCTCAACGTCTGCGCGAGCCATAGTCGCGCGGAGATGTCACTATTCTTCAGGCATGTTGAAGAACACGATCGACGTAAGCAGTTTCTGGACACTGTCAAAAGGTCATATGAGCTAACAGTCATGTTGTTAGGAGATCCGCGAACCGTTGATGGAGAGGCGACTTCGTCGTCCGATCCTTCATACGTCCCTCTGTCAGCGACTGGCCCGGGCATCGCGCGTTGTGGTTTATGTGTTGCAAAGACCCTCCCTCCGGGCGTGTTCGCGAATATCTGCGAGAGCCATACCCACGACGAGATTGACGACTTTCTTCCTACCATTGTTGGTCATTACGGCACGTGTCCTCCCTTGCTAAATCGAAGTCATCCTAACACCTTGGCCTAGGATATCGACCGGCCCAGCAAAGGACGGGAGAGGCGACATCGTCGTTCCACCCTCCTGACATGCCGCCTCCGCCGCCTGACGACGAAGGAGAGTGCGGTGTATGCTGGATGAAGTCTGGACAAATCCCGCGGATGGTAGGGCGTATCTGCGAGAACCATACCGCAGACGACATTTGCGAGGCTTTTCCTGCAGTTGTTGGTCATTATGGTATGTGTCCTATTTCTCTCGCTTGACAGCCTTCTGACACCTTGCTCAAGGCTTCCGACCCCCCCGGCAAACGACGACTGGCGTCGCGAGCGGCAGTGAAGACATGGTTCCGACCTCGGACCTAGCAAAGGTTCGGGCGTCTTCTTCGAAGCTCCAGCCGAGCTCATCGCAGCGAGAGGGTCCTACAGAGGCCTCGAATGGGGGAATCGCAGATGCACAGCAGCGCGTGGCCGACCTTTACGATCATGAGTTGACATTCGAAGCCGCCACCGCTTTGTTCCGTGTTTGGGTGGCAGATACGGAACTTCGTTCGGCGAAAGCCAAACTAGAAGAGATTGGTGTAGACGACTTACCGGCAGCTGCACTACGTCAAGCCTTGTCGAAAGTGAGAGGAACTCTCCGTGAGGTTGAACGACTCAGTCGAACGGCAGACGAGCGTGGACGAGCTGACTCGGTGGCTACTCCTCAACAAGGGAATGTGAACGGCAAAGGCAAGGGCAGAGCAATGGATGACGAGGTAGTCGAAAGTAGAAGAACGAGATTTAAGGATCGGGAAGAACATGAGCAGGAAGATCGTGAACAGCCGGGATTGGATGAGGAGAATGTCGAAGAGGCTGAGACGGATATTGACGTACCGCAGCTTGGAGGCCAGAAAAAGAAGCTGAAGAGCAGAAAGAAGCGATCCAAAGCCAAACGGGAGGAAACCAAGCTCAACCGCGAACTGTTCGGCGACGACTAAGGTGAGCAGGCTGGAGGTCATATTACTCTCGTTGTCTCTGGAAAGTGTACAGCCAGACGCGATCTGTTTGTTTCGATTGGGCTACAAGCGAATCGGTATCGTACCGTAGAAGGAAAGCTTCAGCAACCCTACCAAGGATAGATGCCAGTATTGTGCAAGAACATCCCGGCCTCGTCATCCCGTTTGCCTTCAATCACATCAACCAGTGAGCTCGCAGACTCCTCGGCCGATCGTGCCCCATTCTCAGCCTTGTTGTGTGCGCTCAAGTTAGATATAGTGAAGCCGGGGTCATACGCAAAGACCTTGATACCTTCCTTTCCATACTCCACCCACTGGCAAGCGGTCACCATGTTCATGGCAGCTTTCGTTGACCTGTACTGGTAGCCGAGCATGCCATACAATGGCGAAGTCGGATCCAAGCACCGGTTGATCGACCCAGCGCCACTACTGACATTAATGATGCGTGGTGGAGGTGAAGTCATGCTGGATTTCCGTAGTAGGGGAGCAAATGCATTCACCACGGCTGCAGGCCCTGCGGCGTTCACGTCGAAAGCTTCGCGCATCGCTTGTCGTAGAGGCAATTCCATCCCTGCGAGACCAGCATTGTTGACGATCTGTACGGGCCTTAGCATGACTGTTATCTTGTCTTCATGTGGGAGATCTCATACCACGTCAACCTTGCCGTGTTTGTTCCGCACAGTCACCGCAGCCTTGTCAATGGAGTCGTCGTCCGTGACATCTATCTGGAGCAGCTCGACTGCGTCTGACTGAGACTCGTGACGAGCTTGCAGATCCTTGACGGCATCACGGCCCTTGTCGGTGGATCTCGAGCCCAGTAACACATGGTAGGTACCACGATTCAGCAGTTGTGATGCAAGGCCAAAGCCTACGCCCGAGTTCCCACCGGTTATCAGTACCTGGATGCTGGTCAGTATCCCTATGTTCTTGTCTCCAATAGCAGAGCATATGCGACAACGATAACGCTCAATATCGCTGCACACTAAGGTAACGACTGGGGAAAAGGACACCAGAACTTACAATGATCTTCGATGCTGCCATATTTGAAGAGCGTGATGTTCCGCCATCATCAATGAGATGGGCGGTCGTATTGGACTTTATACCAAAGAAACAGCAGCGCTTGAACATGACCTGAAGTCTAAGGGGCGTTGGGTGTACGTAAGCGGAACGGAGTTTGGATTGGCCCGGATTTTGAATTGCCTGCTCCTTCCAACAACCACTCTACATTAGGTTTATAATTATATGTGCACAATCCGGACCTTCGCTGGTCAGATACACGGCATGTACTCGGCACTTCAACAATGTACTCGACACTGCAAGCCGCCTTCGGGGCCTATCCAACATCATCATCTCACGCAGCAGGCCCAGCAGGAGCTCTTAATGAGTCCTTCAACTTTGGCGGCGACGACATGATCTCGGATGAGCGCACAATTTCTGCTACTTCTGTTTTCAAACTTGCCCCGAAACTCTCAATAGATGAAGTGTCCTTCGTGCCACCCACATTCCTTCCGCCTGGAGTCGAGAGCAGGACGACAGCAAGCCAACATATTCGGCGAACACAAGCTGGGAAACGACAATCTCAATCCAACCATCGAACAAATGGTACCTCGCACGGTGGCAACGCTACTGTATCGAAACATATCCTTGCAACGAGCACCATTAGCAGGCCACGAGACTCAAGACCTATCAACGCGAGTAGCGCCGACGTTGGAGACCAGGGTGATGATGTAGCCTCGTCAAAAGGCTTCATCTCGCCGGTCTTTCGTCCTCCTGGTGACGGCAGGGGCGTCACTACCAGCTACCGAAGTCATCCGTTGACGGCTGCAGGACCTCGAAACCAAAATCCGTTCACGAGGCTGCAGGATCAGGTGGACACGAATAATGCCAATGCTAATGCGGTCCATCAAGGAGTCAACACTCGCTCTCAGTCCGTAGGCCAGATCCCTCCTTGGTTCGTGCCGCCGAGCAGTACCAGCGGTGCTACAACGCGCTTTCTGCACCATTCTGTCCAGACCGGGATATCACGGAAGCGGCATCATCCCGATGACCAGGAACCTAGCACCCCGGACGATGTCAGTACGGCCGGACTAGTAGCCAATCGCAACCATGCATCTGCGGATGACGATGACTATGCGACGATCGAGGGCATGCAGATCGATGCAAGATCACCATCTCCGTCTCCTTCGCCAAACGACGACTTCGAGCGAGAGCGGCAGTCGTTCTGGTCAGAGGGGGCTCGGAAGGGCTTCCACGAGATGGTGACGGCCGAAGGCTATGTCAATCGCTATCGTATGCATATGAAGAAGAAGCAGCGCATGATAGCGCAGCTAGAGGACCCCGAGCTAGAAATCACTCTCTGCGACGGCAGCAAAGATCATCAAACGAAGTATCAGTCTGCCAACTGGACCTTGAAGGATGGCTTTCTCTACCGCAAGCCTGAGGCAGGGCGCGTTGGGAAGCTCAGACGACATCTGGACGAGCTTGAGGCTTGGGAAGTCATCTCGCGAGAGCATTTGCTCTCTGGCCATCTCGGGCGAGACAAGCTCAGGAAACGTCTCGAACAGAAGTACATTGGGTACACCTTGCAGGAAATCATGTTCGTGCTGAAGGAGTGCAATAGATGTGGCGGGAAGGAGAAGCATGGTCCTGCAACGAGTGAGAAGTCTCTGCCGGTATCCTCCACCGTCCCAGCCAGCCAGGAGAGTTTGAGCGGGATCAATGTCACCGGACCGCTCTCGTCGTCGTCACAAGGACCGTTCGGACGACTACAGGCCTCCAACGCTATGTGGCCTTAGCCACGGTACCGTGTAGCGGGCAATGAATGTTGGTTTCAGACAAAGATAGGCACATCTTCACTGCAGAGGCTGGTTGACCACGCCATTAGGAGAGAGATGTATCAAACCAAGCTCTTAAAGCTATCAACAATTGCCAATGCTTGATTTCGAAAACCACATGGATTTATAATACCTCCCCACGAGGCGTCAGTACAACGTTGTTTTTCTGGTCAGGCTTTTGGATCGTGAACTCCTTCGCTCCGAGCACGAGACTCGGATCTTCCAACTGGATGTCGTATCTCAGTAGCAACTGCGCAATCATCTTCTGGATGAACTGGTCTGCAACGTTTCGGCCGATGCAGCCTCGAGACCCATAACGGAAACCCAAGTAGCTCGTCTTCATGGTCGCAAGATCGGTGGTGGTCGAGTCCCCCGTCCACCGATCAGGGTCCCACAGGTCTGGGTTGGGGTAGACAGATTTATTACGACCAAGTGTGGCGGCTGGTACGCCGACAGCAACGCCGCCTGGAACGAACACGCCACAGATCACAGCACCTTGAGGTGGAGTATCCCGAGGCGTCGTATATCCGATCGGAGGATGGAGACGAAGACACTCCGTTCTACGTGGTCGAGAAGTCGGAGCTTGCTTAGTTGTGGGGATGGCAATGGTTGTCTACCTGTGGCGTTATGCAAGAACATCTCCCTCAGGCCATCAATCACTCGACTCTTGATCGACGGATTCTTGGAGAGGTAGTAAGTCATCCAATTCATCGTGACGGAGCCAGTCGAGGCGCCAGCAACCCTGGAACAGTCTGATTAGCACGATCAGGCTATACGCACAAAATGCGAGAAAACGTACATCAGCGAGCTAGTCTCAGCTCTTAACTCGTTGAAGTCCATTCGGTGGCCTGTCTCAGGATCTTCAGCCTCAATGAATCTCTGCATGATATCCTGCCGGACCTTTCCATTCGACAACACTTACTGGCGGTTCTCGGCGAATCGTCGTTCCAGCGCAGACTTTGCATAGTCAAGGTACTCTAATCTGGCCCGGTACAGCCGCTGAATGTTTGGCAGTGGCACCCAGCTGAGTATCCGGACGTTCCATTTACCGAACGGAAGCAGGCCGGCATGGTTCGCGAAGCGTTGACTTTGCTCGACCAGGGTGCTGTATCTCACTGGCTTTCCACCATCGAGGGCACCAAATGATCCGCCCAACGCCAACTCGCCCAACAGATCCATGGTGAAGAACTCGAACCATGTATAGATGTCGAAGGCTTCACCTGTCTTCGCAAAGTTGTCCATGCGAGACATGAACTTGTCTATTGTTGCATCCACGATGGGCTCAAACGTCTGCAACGACTGCATGCTAAACCCGTGTGAGACCATTCTCCTCTTCATGGCATGAGCCTTCTTCGACCTGGTGGAGAACAGACTTTCACCTGTGGTCGAAAAGGAGTCGTACCAGCTGGACTTGCCGAATCCATCGGTTGTTTTACCATGGCCGTAGATGGCTTTGACAGCTTCTGGGGAGTTGAAGGAGACTGAGTTGGGTCCGGTTCTGACGGCTACAGATCCAGGGTACTGCTCGAATAGTTGTGTCACCCACGCAGCTCGCCTGTTCTCTTTGAGAGCATTCGCTTCCTCCAGGTTGCTAATTCTCGTGAGCCATGGTCCAGGAATCTTAGCCAGTGGCGAGAAGAACAGGCGATATACCAGGATGCCAACAGCATATATGACACCTACGAGCGCCAAAAGAGGTAGAAGCAACGTCCTGTCGGTCGTATCGAAGTCCCACAAGCCATCGTGAGTTCACGCTGCAAAACAAGCAGTATTCGGGTCAAGGTATACGAGAATGTCAGCTGTTTCCTGCGGACTGTCGGCGACGGTGATCAACTCCGGTATAGAGGTAAGTTTATGGAAGCTAGGAATTCCTTCCGGATGCATCGGTACATTCAGCCTCACTAGCAACACCCAGAGTTGGTTGACGCAATCGAAGAACGAAAACGAGAACGTGATGGAATGCGCAGCTACTGAACAGAAAGGCAAGTGCCGAGTGCCGCAGAAAGTGATCTCGAGGTCGTCAAAAGCTCGAAAGCTTGTGTTGCTTGAGCGCCAGAGACCTCTCGTTACTGCCACTAATAAACTTCACCTCCCACTCACTCCAACTCTTCTCCACAACCCCAGGCTTCACTTGTTTGGTGGACATGACTCAGGCCTGTATCACGGCAATGGAGCAGAGCTATTGGTCAACAAACTCGTGCGGGGTCTGCTTATCACGCATTTCTCAGAACATCGTCTTTCGAGATGCTCGCAGCTTCAACGAGACTGCGATTAAGCTATGAGCACACAACCATCGCCTGAGGGCATCGCCAGCGAGAAGGCTGCGAAAGCAGAGCATCAAGAGTTTCCAGGCTACGATGATCCGCATAAAGCAGCTTTGGAGGACAACCCGGCACAGACAGAGAGACTGACATGGTCGGTGGCTCTTTCTGCCCTCTTTCTAGGTACATCCTTTACAGGTATGAAGACATAGACGGACTTGTCGAGGACATAGCTAAGCTCTTCAACAGGTCCGATCATTTTTGGCTTCATTCTGGTAACACCCATCCTCGTCCAGCTCGGAGATCTACTCGGTGGAGAGCATATCGACTTCTGGATCCCGTCCGGCTGAGGAGCGGCAGCTGCCGTTGGTTTCAGCATAGCCGGACGTCTGAGCGACATCTTTGGTAGAAGATGGGTCATACCCGTTGGGCAGGCCCTCACGGTAGTTGGCGGGATCGTTTGTTGTACGGCCAATACCATGAACCAGTTGATAGCTGGAGAAGTCATTCTTGGTGGCTCGATCGGAACGGTGTCTGTTGCTTACGCTGGTGAGCTCAATGAGAATGACCTCGCGCAAGTACGATCTGACCGCGCGTTGTAGGTATTTCGGAGAACCTACCCAATAAGTAAGCTTGACGACGAGAAGCGCTTCTCGAGTACCACACTAAAGTCCGGCTGTAGGTACAGAGGCATGGGTCTTGCGTGGACAGAATTCAATCTGGCTAGCTGGGCTGTTCCTGGTACGGTGTTGGCCAACGCCATGATCTCCAATGCAACCTGGCGTATTATGTTCTATATCGCCATCGGCTATGGTGCCTTCTCGTTCGTGGGCACGGCATTGGTCTACTACCCTCCAAGTCATTCACGTCTTGACGGGAAGACGAAATGGCAGGAATTCAAAGAGCTGGACTTCATTGGTGCCTTTCTCTTCGTCGCTGGCCTTGCAGTCTTCCTTCTTGGACTCAATGCCGGCGGCAATACCTATCCTTGGAAGGCGGCCGGCACTCTCGCGCCCCTGATACTAGGTCTGATTCTGTTCTTGTGTGCTTTCGTCTACGACTTCACAGTTGCGAAGGATCCCTTACTTCCGTGGTATCTATTCAAGAACTTCCGGGAGTTCTCGGCATTACCAGTTCTGGTGTTTGTGGTGAGTCTCCGAACCATCGCTGGTGCTTCTAGTGAGTGAAGCTGATGTCCTTGAAGGCTGGCATGGTCTTCTTCGCAGCTTCAGCTTTGAACGCTCAGACCATACTGTACCTTCATACGGCTGATCCAATCAAGATCGGGCTCTACAGCATTCCATCTGGGTAAGTACGGGAGGTCTCTACCTCGAGCGTAACGGCTGATACTATACAGAGCCGGTCAGCTGATTGGTGGCGTGGTCATACCAGCACTTGCTCACTACATCAAATTCGTTCAGTACCAGCTCACCTTCGCTGTATTCATGCAGACCTTGTTCTTCGGCTTGGCAGCACTGATTACGCCCACCAATATCAACTGGTTGATGGCGTGCCAGTTCCTGGCTATGTCGCCGTTCGGTTGGATTGTAAGTTCTAACTTCACCAGGCTCGGTTTCTCATATAGTCGTACTAACAATCGATCAGACGTTGAACTGTTATACAGCCGCATCTCTCAACGTCCCACAACGAGACCTAGGCGTTGCAATCGGGCTGATAGGCACTTTCCGATCTGTTGGCGGTAGCGTGGGAAGCGTCACATTCTCGAGCATCTTTGCTCAGACAGCGGCCAAACAGGTTGCACGACGGATCAGCAACACCGCCATCGAAGCCGGAGTGAACGTCAAGAGCATCCCAGACATCATCGAAGCCGTTCAATTGACACTCGTTGGTGTCCCTGGACAAGGTGCCACTCTCTCCGGAGTGTCAGCAACGGTCTTCGACAACTGCGTATCCGCCGCTCGTTATGGATATGCATACGGCTTCCGGATGACCTGGCTTGCTTCGATCCCGTTCGGTGTCATTGCTCTGGTATGTGCTGCTGCAGTTCGCGATCCGTCGAAGTACTTCACCAACCACGTCGAGATCCATCTGAACAAGAAGGTCGGCGGCAAGTACGAAGCAGCTGAAGGGCACCAGGTGAAGGAGGTTCCAATAGCGTAGACATTGCACCGTGACGATAGGAACGTGTAGTCATCACAGTAGCAGCCAGCGTTGCCTCTCACGATTTGATCACCTCGTCTGCTTAGATGCCTCCTCTCGGATATCTACTGTAAACGAAGCCACAGGCAACACAGAATTCAAATCAAGCGTCATTCCAAATAGATAGCTTGCTTCCCAAACGAAACCCCACAAGCTCCCGAAGCGAACCATTGGTTTGCAGCAGTTAAGTACGCCATACGCCATTCAGCCGATCCATGGCGCCAGGGTTCGAATGGAGCTTGAAACGGACGTCACAGGTGGAGGAGGAGGAGCTCGAAAATGTTATCTGTTGTGGAGAGTAGGTACATAAAAGTACCTTGGTGGCTCCTCTGGCTACTGTATTTCCAAGTCCTTCTGAACCTACGAAACCCGATATCACCATACTAGGAGAACACTTTCGAACCATAACCATTCAAGATGGCAGCACAACAGGCAGCGCAAGTCGCGCAGAACATTGCTGAGAACGTCAAGGCCTCCGTTCAGGGCTTTGTTGCTCCTCTGAAGCAGGGCTCCAAACTCCCAGCGGGTGTGCTGCTGAAGGAGAAGAGCCCTACAGAGGCCAACATCGACCTTGGTGCGCTGTCAGGAAAGAGTAAGCACGTCACCAATATGGCCAAAGACGATAACGTCCATCTGACGTAACATTGCAGACATTATCGTCGCCGTTCCAGGCGCGTTCTCCCCAACATGCTCAGACCAGGTCCCAGGATATCTTGAGAACGTGGAGAAGTTCCAGTCGAAGGTATCTTACGCCGTGGTGGAAATATCCTGTCGCCAACTCCGCTAACCATTCTTGCTATCTGTTAGGGAGTCAAGGGCATCTACGTTGTGGCAGTCAATGATCAGTTCACTGTGAACGCCTGGAAAGAGAAGCTGGGAGGTGCTGACAAGGCACTCGTGCACTTCATCGCTGACGACGAAGGCAAGGTGAGTTGGCTTGGCGCCTCCGAAGAGGAAAGCAGTGCTGATGCCGGGAACAGTTCACAAGGGCAAGCGGCTTGGACTTCGACTCCGTTGGCTTCTTCGGCAACCGCAGGTCGCAGCGATACGCCGCCATTGTGGAGGATGGTGTGGTTAAGGACATCTTCGTCGAGAAGTCCCCGCTTGATATCACCGTGTCGGGTGCGCCGGCTGTCTTAGAGAAGCTCTAAATGGAAGTAGATGGAAGCTCTGGGTGTAGTAGAGAGGACATAGACCTAGAAGCCTGTTATAGGCACTGTGTCGAGAAGAACTGTTCCACTTCGACTTTATCGTTTCCTCTCCTCGCATCGAGTTGCGCAAGCATCTCATTGGCTGTTCAATCGTGCTGACCTGAAAGGCTGGAAAGGGCAGTCCAGCAATCGTGCCCGTCAGTCTGAAGCCATTGAAGGGTTCCAAAATACTCTGAGTAGTTCCGATGGCTTCAACAAGGTCTGGGAAGCGTCAAAATCGCCGCAGACAAGAAGAACGAGGGACGCAATCGACAATTGAATCAGTCTTGGCGTCGAAAAGTCGCTGACATTCGCCCGTTTGCGATTGAGTTTCCCTGTCGGCTTCTGCAGGGGTGGTGGCGTCTGAGCTCCAGCTCGAACGACAAAGTTATAGCCGTCTTGTGCCCATATCTTTCACTGTGCCTGTGAATACCGATGAGACTCCAAGCATCTATCAGGTGACCTGCTTGATCATATGCTTCACTCGACCACCAGCCAGTATCTCGCCATTGCCACCACCGAGGCCACGGGAGATCCAGGAGAGCAAGTGGTGATGATGTTCTGAAGGCGAGCAAGGTCAGATACACTTCCCGAACGGATCACCCGCCCACACCAGGAAACCCTTGAGCGTTTCTAGAAGACTCGTTTCGCGGCGTGCGATCACTTGGGGCCAATCCTTTCGTCGTTTTTGTGGTGCTCTCGGCACTCTTGCTCGCTGCCTCGCTGCCGCCATCCTAATCGGGCTAGTGATCGGGACGCACCTGCCCCACCTACAGGAAGGAGCAATCGGCTCGTGGCGGGGTCATATAAGTTATTACGCACGACATTCTTCATTCGATGCCGCTCGCTTCACTGTTTCTTCGTTGGAGGACAACAGCACACCTTCGGCCAACCTCATACTACCTCACACACACCACACTTATCAGAACCATGAGCACAGGCGAGTGTCCAGTTCGTGCCGCCAACACTGGCGGCGGCGGTACACGCAACCGCGATTGGTGGCCAAATGACCTCAGGATCAACATCCTCCGCCAGCATACCGACATCACATATCCATACCCCAAGGACTTTGACTACTCGGATGCCTTCAAGTCCATCGACTACGATGGCCTCAAGAAAGATCTCAATGCCTTGATGACAGACTCCCAGGAGTGGTGGCCTGCGGATTTCGGCCACTACGGCGGTCTGTTCGTTCGTATGGCGTGGCACAGTGCGGGCACATACCGTGTCCAGGACGGCCGTGGTGGCGGTGGCCAAGGACAACAGCGTTTCGCACCGCTCAACAGCTGGCCCGACAATGTCAGCTTGGACAAGGCACGACGCCTGTTGTGGCCCATCAAGCAAAAGTACGGCAGCAAGCTTTCGTGGGCGGATTTATTCCTGCTCACTGGCAACGTGGCCCTTGAATCAATGGGAGTCAAGACCTTCGGCTTCGCAGGTGGCCGTCCCGACACATACGAGGCCGACGAGTCAGTATACTGGGGTGGCGAGATGACATGGCTCGGAAACGATGTCCGCTACTCTGACGGCAAGGAGGGTCTCACCGGGGGCGGCGTGGTTGACGGAGATCAGTCCAAGCAAGATCACCAGGAACACCACACTCAGCATACCGAGTCACACAAGGATATCCAGACCCGCGACCTTGAGCAGCCTTTGGGCGCCGCTCACATGGGTTTGATCTACGTCAACCCCGAGGGCCCAGACGGTGTCCCAGACCCAGTCGCCGCTGCTCGTGACATCCGCACTACGTTCGGCCGTATGGCCATGAACGACTACGAGACCGCCGCTTTGATCATCGGTGGCCACTCCTTCGGCAAGACTCACGGTGCTGCTCCATCAGAGAACCTTGGCAATGAGCCACAGGGCGGAAAGATCGAGCAACAGGGTTTCGGTTGGGCCAACTCTCACGGCCAGGGCAAAGGACCAGATACCATCACCAGTGGTCTCGAGGTCACATGGACCAGCACCCCAGTCAAGTTCAGCAACAACTACCTGGAGTACCTCTTCAAGTACGAGTGGGAGCTGGAGAAGAGCCCGGCTGGTGCCAACCAGTGGGTTGCCAAGACCGACAATGCCACCATCCCAGACGCGTATGACGAGAACAAGAAGCACAAGCCGAGGATGTTGACCACCGATCTTGCCCTCCGCTACGACCCTGCCTACGAGAAGATTTGCCGTCACTTCCTCGAGAACTTCGATGAGCTGCACGACGCCTTCTCTCGCGCGTGGTTCAAGTTGCTCCACCGTGACATGGGCCCACGATCCCGCTGGGTCGGCCCCGAGATTCCAAAGGAGGAGTCACTTTGGGAGGACCCAATCGACGCCTCAACCACGTCCAAGATCTCGGACCAGGATGTCAGCGCGTTGAAGAAGGCTATCCTCGATGCCGGCATCTCGAACGAGAAGCTCATCGCCACTGCTTTCGCCTCTGCCTCGTCTTTCCGTGGCAGCGACAAGCGTGGTGGTGCCAACGGCGCCCGCATCCGTCTTGCGCCCATGAAGGACTGGGAGGTCAACAACCCAAAGCAGTCCCAAGAGGTCATCAAGGCCTTGGAGGGCGTGCAGAAGAACAGCGGCAAGAAGGTCTCGATCGCCGATCTGATCGTCCTTGGCGGCTGTGCCGCTCTCGAGAAGGTTGCTGGCGTGTCTGTCCCATTCGCGCCAGGCCGTGGTGACGCGACACAAGAGCAGACCGATGCCGACTCCTTCAACCACCTCCAGCCATGGGCCGATGGCTTCCGCAGCTACGGCCACAGCACCAACCGTGTCAGGTCCGAGCAGTTCCTGATCGACAAGGCCCAGCTCCTCAACCTCACACCACCAGAGATGACCGTGCTCGTCGGTGGTCTCCGCTCACTCAACCAGAACTACAACGGCTCCAGCCACGGTGTCCTCACTAAGAGCCCAGGCAAGCTCAGCAACGACTTCTTCGTTAACCTGCTCGACACCAACACCGTCTGGAAGCCAGTCGAGGGCAACGAGGTCTTCGAGGGTGTTGACCGCAAGAGCGGATCCAAGAAGTGGACCGCCACCCGCTTCGATCTCATTTTCGGCTCCCAGCCCGAGCTCCGCGCGTACGCTGAGGTCTACGCTGCATCCGATGCTCAGGATAAGTTCGTCAAGGACTTCGTCAATGTGTGGGACAAGGTCATGAACCTTGACAGGTTCGAGCTGAGGACTTCCACCGACCCTAAGCCGCGTCTGTAGATTGGGGGCAGGTGGAGGTACATGGTTGCGGAGGAATTCGAGTTACTTCTCTGTGGACCACGAGAGTCAAGTGGATAGCTCTGTTAGGAGCCCTCGAGTGATCGAGATGATGCAGACTACTGTGAATAGGAAGGCATGAAGAGTTGCTGTTGTTACATAGCATTAGCTGAATACAGATTCACTACGTCTTCTGTCAGCTTTGCATCGTTTGTCACATCTATCCAGCCTGCACGTGCTCGTGCTCGTCTCGACCCACGGCTACGTTCAGCCTCATTCATTGTTATTCCCGTGTGCCCTGGTAGATAGCGCCGCGATATCGCTCATGGCGGGTCATTGCCAGGCTAGCCATCAGCCGGAATGACCTTCAAGTCATGCGACATTCTTGGTAGATACCAACCACGAGTCGATTAGGAGTGTTGCACTGTGATCCTTTGCTTCGTCCGATATTGGTCCGGCCAAGCTTGCACGTACCACGGCAGCAGACTTCGTGTACGTCTCGCGTTGACCGCAGCCAATCTAATGGTCTGGGCCAAGGTAGGGCACTGTATGCTCAGTGAGAGACTGACACAAATGCTGGTTGTAAGTTGGCGATCTCGGAGAGTACGAACCGTGGCCTTTTGGCATAGCGAACTAGATATATATGTATGTGGGTAGGCACTGTGACTGACAGGTTTTTTCAACATTCACTCTATCGTCAAACAGGATAGCAAGAAGCTACAACCATGATCGTACCTACGACAGCTGAAGTACTTGTCGTCGGCGCCGGACCAGCTGGCCTCGCCGCAGCTTGCACACTGCGCGCTAATGGCGTCGAAGTGGTGGTCGTCGATGCTGCCCCGGAACCTTCGACATCGTCTCGGGCTATCGTGATCCACTCTCGGACTCTTGAGGTGATGGAAGGGCTTGGTATCGTGGAGGGTGTACTCAAAGAAGGGCTGATTATTGGAGAAGGTCTGATCCGCAACAGACAGGGCATACTAGGCAGCATTGGGTTCGCCGCACTCAAGGCCAAGTATCCGATGGTCGTTTCGCTCGCGCAAGCCGATACGGAGAGGATCCTGAAGCAGAGGCTTGAGGCACTGGGTGGATCGGTGCATCGTGGCGCTCAGGTCGTTAAGGTATCGGAGAACGAGGATGGGGTTCTAGTCGAGATCAACACCTCCGACAGCACATCTTACATCCAGACACAGTACGTAATAGCAGCCGACGGCCGCAAAAGCTGTATCCGAGAGCAGCTAGGCATTCCATTCGAAGGCGGAGGGTACAACCACCAATTTATCTTGGCCGACATTCGATTACTCAGAACTGGTCCGTTGCGTCCAGATGTTTTTCAGGAGTTTCTGAGTCCGGCGAATCTGTTGCTGTACATACCACTGCCACGGAACATCTGGCGTGTGGTGGCAACAGTGGACCACGCAACAGGGGAGGAGGACATGTCGGTATTTCAGAGGTTGACAGACGAAAGGGCCGGTCCCGGGGTCAAGATTGACGAGATGATGTGGTCGAGTCGCTTCCGGATCCAGCATGGCCTGGCCGCTCGCTATCGCAAAGGTCGAGTGTTTCTGGCTGGTGACGCTGCGCATTGCCACCCACCAGTCGGAGGTCAAGGGATGAATATTGGGATACAAGACGGCGTACGACTCTCCAATATCCTTACCGAAGCGCTGCACGATGGCAAGACGACTGAGGCAGATCTTGATCGATATGAGAGGGAGAGGCGGCCGATCGCGAAGGACGTTGTTGCACTTGCTCACCAAGGCACCGTTATCAATACGCTCGAGTCTCCTGTATTGTGCGTGCTGCGAGACTGGGTTATATGGGCACTTACCAAGATTCCACCTGTGAGATATGCCATTGCGTATCGACTATCGGGTTTAGGTTATGCCTAAGGTAGCGTGATAGACTGACTGACCATGACACCAACGAATCGTTCTCGTGGTGGAGGCAACATGCACAGCGTTTCATCTGCACGAGGGGTCATCATCAATCACAATATCAGTGGAGAGGGAGGAGAACGAAAGTTGGAAGCAGAGAAGTACGAGAAGAGAAGTACGAGAACTCTGTGTCATGCCTGACGCCAAGAAATTTCCTGCCTAGCGCGAGCAGAATTCTATAACTCGTGCGATCAACCTCTGCAACTCCTTCTCTTTCTTTCCCCATCAGTAGGTGACTAATAGTCACTATCGGGGCTTTGCTACGGCAACTTGCTGAGGGTTATGCTTTCTCATATGCCATGAGTATTCCTCCGTTCCCGGCCTCGTAGAACAATCCGGTGTTCTCGTCTCAATATATCAACTGCGCGTCGAATTTTCTCGCGGCGGGGTTGTGAGATCGATGCTACAGACCTGCGTTGATGCATGGGCTTTCGTGGGCAGAGAAGAGATGGGGATGGATCACGCGGCGATTGGCAGTGTACAAGGTGTCAGCACTCCTGGCGGCGGGCTATGGTCTCGGTTGGTCTGATGGAACCGCATACTTATGTGGGCAGAGCCTGATACCAGCCTACGCAGCAAACTCTAGATGTGGAAGCTGAGATGTACTGTTTATGTCAATGCGTGATGTATCTCCTGTCATCGAGCCTCATCCGTGCTCTGCTTCGTCCGCCATGCATCCAGCGCCTGCTCAGCACCAAGACCATTCCCATCACATCGCTCACCGACCAAACCCCACGTCCTTGATCGTATGATATTCTCCACCATCCTCTCGTTCCGTATGAGTGTAGCGAGTGCCTCAGTGCGTGTATCTCGCGGGAAGTATCTCCCAGAGTATGGGTCGAGCCTCTCATCGATGACCCTCTCCCTGGCTCTTACGTCCTCCACTTCTCGCAAGACATGGTCCGGGTCCTCCGGGTCGGGCGACGTCGCTACACCCGCGCAATAGTTGAGGGTATCTGATCGAACCTGCCAGCTAGGGAACAAGACCTTCTCTTTGAACTGGCTACACGATTCAGAGTCGATGGCTCGCCGACCTATAGGCCGTGGCTGGCGTGTAGTCGTTATTGAAGGATCAAAAGACTTTGCGCCTGGTGTAAAAAGGGCGTTCAAGTTTTGTGAGATGGTATCATCGACGGCGCCTCTCGATATGCGGAGGAAGTCTGGCGATCTTGGGTATGAGCGTGAGCTTGGAGCATCGGTGTAGTCATGCGTCTACTCACCTCGGAGGGCTGTCTGGTTGAAGCAGAACTGTGGCGTCAGTCTGGGCGCGTCTGGCGTTCTCGACATGATGACGTTGGCTGCTGGCCTTGTTGGTGTTGCTAGGGTGTCCTCAGCTCGTGGCGGCGAAGGCGAAGGCACCGTCTTCCAGAAGTTGCCTGCCAGGATGTCGGTTAATCACGGATCGAGAGTTCCGGGTGCCTCAATGTCACAGACGTGAAGAGGGAACGATGACGAGATTGATAGGCGTGTTGTGGCAACCTGTCTGCCTAAGACTACCTTACCCCAGATTCTAGCTAGAACGCAGAACCAAGGTACCTTACTGTAACTTTCAGCCGCTCACACTACATCTCCTTCTCGTCCTGCTACTATACACTCTTGTCTTCATGAACGTCTCCTACCTGCGTATCGTATCGTGACACCTTCAGCCTCGACGCGGCCCCAGCAACGGCTCAACCGGCACGTCTAGTTGCAATCCCATGCCACACCTGGCCGACCACCGAGGCATCGCTGAGTAAACGAAGCCGATGGACTTCAAACACGATGACCAACCCCGGTCTCCTGACCCAGGCTAAGCCTACACTTCCTTCTCTGAGACCCATCACCCTCAACCGGCATCCCACGGCGTCATTCACCAATAACTGGTGAGCGTGCATTCAGGTATCGGCGTGGAAACGTCGGAGCCGAAGGACGCCCGACCCCGATACGTGCGGTAAGATAACTACGAAATTTCCTTGCGAAACAACCGACGACTGTTTATTATCTCCTTCGTTCAATCCTTCATGTTCCTTCGTCACGCGCGTTTGTTTGAGTGACGCGCCCCACGCTGCTTTGTCAAGGGAGCAGTGCCCCTGGATTCTCGACGGTCGCACCGGAGAACTCTGGAACCTGACGACTTTCAGCATTTCACGAAACAATCAACATCAGTAACGCGAAGTCGCTCTGCCATAGCTCCACAGGAGCCTGAGCGACGATGAACGAAGAGGACCGGCGCATGCAAGTGGATGAGCGCGATACGAGTCCGGAGCGCTTCTCTTCGCAAGCGGCAAGGCCAGAAGCAGTCGAAGAATTCGAGCCACCCGCTGGGGTAGGCAAGGAGGAGAAGCGGGAGCAGCTAGCCCGTCACATCACCGCCAGCACTTCATCGCGCTCTTCAGTCGAGTCGATAAGACGGCCTAGTAATGTTGTGTCTCGCATGCCCACTCAATATGACTCTATCGACCTCGAGAGACACCCAACAGCACTTTCGCGGATACAGACTGGTCGAAGCCAACACAGCCATACCATCGGGACAGGCATTCGGAGTAGAACGTCAACTAGGCAGAGCAAGAAGCCTCTCCCGAATTTTGGTGCTGGAAAACCATTCCCGCCACCACTGCCGGAGCGAGAGGAGTATGTGGTAGAGTTTGACGGGCCTACTGGTATGTTGATGATTCGCGAGCTCTGAGATGAGAGCCATGTACAGTAGAGCGAGTAATGCTGACTTGCTTCGAGATCCCATGCACGCACAGAACTGGCCACTCAGGAAAAAACTCATTGTCGCGGTCGTTTTGGGTTACGTGACTCTTACGGCTGCTTTCGCATCCAGTATCTTCTCGGCTGCTATTCTTTCAGTGGCTGAGAAGTTCGGTGTGGGTCGTGAAGTTGGAGTCCTCGGTGTTTCTTTGTAAGTTCACGGTTCTCCCTGCAGCTTATGGTTCTTTTCTACTTGATCCCGAGCACATTGACTAACCGCCATCATGAAAGATACGTGCTAGGCTTCGCCACCGGGCCGCTGGTATGGGCTCCAGCTTCGGAGCTCTACGGCAGGAAATGGCCGATCATCATTTCATCCTTCACCTTCAGCATCTTCAACCTTGCCGTGGCAGTCGCCAAAGATGTGCAGACCGTCTTCATATGCCGGTTTTTCGCTGGCTTCTCCGGCGCATCTCCACTGACTGTGGTCGGCGCTGTCTTTGCAGACATGTTCAACAACAAAGAACGCGGCTTGGCCGTGACGGTGTTCTCAATGGCCGTGTTCGCGGGACCGCTACTGGCACCCTTTATTGGCGGATTCATCAACATGTCATATCTCGGATGGAGATGGACAGAGTACATCCCTACGATCATGGGGTTCCTCGGACTGGCCCTAAATCTGCTGTTCCTCGAAGAGACTTACCCACCTGTGATCCTGGTTGCGAAAGCTGCAGACCTTCGCCGTCGTACCAAGAACTGGGGCATCCACGCCAAACAAGAGGAGATTGAGATCGACTTCAAAGAGCTCGTGGAGAAGAATCTGAGTCGACCAATGAGGATGCTGATCTCGGAGCCCATCGTCCTGTTGTTGAGCATCTACATGGCTTTCGTATACGGCCTCCTTTACCTCTTCCTCTCCTTCTACCCGATCGTCTTCCAAGGCATCCATGGCATGAATCAAGGCGTGGGAGGCTTGCCGTTCTTCGGAATGATCACCGGAGAGATTCTCGCCGGCATCTACATCGTCATCCTCCAGCCTTCATACAATCGCAAGCTGGCCGCTAACAACAACATACCCATTCCCGAGTGGAGAATGCCTCCGGCTATTGTCGGTGGCGTGTTTTTTGCGATTGGTCTGCTCTGGTGAGTTTTTGATACCTAGGTAACAGGGTAACCGTTGACATGTGTCTGCGGATGACCCTTGTCTAAGACACTGCTGACCCTTCTACCCTTCGCTTCTTAGGTTTGGTTGGACAGGCTACCGTCAAGATATCCACTGGATCGTACCCACGCTTTCGGGACTTTTTACGGGCTTCGGCATTATGAGCATTTTCCTGCAGTGTTTGAACTACTTAATCGACTCATACCTCATGTAAGATCACCAATCCCTGATGCTTAGACACCCGCTAATCTGGTCCCCCTAGGTTCGCTGCTTCTGCCATTGCAGCCAACACTTTCCTTCGGTCACTAGCTGGAGCTGGATTCCCACTTTTCGCAACGCAAATGATCGAAGGGATGGGAGTACAATGGGCCGGGACTTTGCTCGGCTGCTTTGCGTTTTTGCTGGTACCTCTACCCATCGTCTTCTACCTTAAAGGTGCAAAGATTCGGGAAAGGAGCACTTTTGCTCCGACGTTCTCGACGGCCAACACTGCGCATGCACCTAGCTCTGAGCCTGACGAGGAGAAGGATTTGTGAGAGCAATGGGTTTTCTTGTACGATATCTACAGACGTCTTCGAGGAAGTTGACTTTGCTTAGCGAGCTAGCTGATGCCCGCCTAATATTCCGGAACAACGCTTTTGAAGCAGGCTCACTCCCCGCATAGCCCTCTCGCCGTGCTATGCCCTAAGCCTAACTAAGGCTCCAAGTTCGGCCGCCTCGTTACGATGCTAGTTGCTCTAGTTGAGATAGTCCAATGCCTGACGGCGGGCTGGCGCGAGCTTGGTATGGAACTATATGTCACATCACCCAGCCACAGTACCGCCACTACTAGCCTTGCAGTAGTACAAACCGCTTATCGACTTACTTTGACAACACTTCCTCAGATCTTAGCTAATTCTTCAGATCCTACCTAACGCGAACATGCAATCGCTAGACCTCCAACTGCTAATACTCTGCAATTTCCTCCAGGGGTTGTAAACATGCCCGTCAAATATCGCAAGCTCCCGAAAGACCACATCCGACTACTCGAGTTCTGGCGTAACGACAACGGGGAGCCACGATACCTCGTCTGGACAGGTGCCTTACACGAGCTACCACCATACATAGCCGTCTCATATCGATATGGAGATGGCAAGCCAAACCAACGCATCTTTCTGGATGGCCAACCGATTGATATCCTGGCAAACCTCTGGCTTTGCTTATTCTACTTACGACAGTTTCCAGGATGCCGCTACGTTTGGCTTGACTACATATGCATCAACCAACAGGATGTCGCCGAACGTAATTCACAAGTACACCTAATGGACAAGATCTATGCCAAAGCTGCTCATGTCGCGGTCTGGCTTGGTCTTGATATTCAGGATGACTATTCTGAACGCGAATTGAGCCAAATCCATGGTGTCAGCGATATTGGCGACGTGATACCTGGAGGTGTTGCCGCGCTTGCCACACAATCGTATTGGACCAGGATGTGGGTCATACAGGAATTTCTCCTGGCGCAGAACGTTCTGGTGTTCTGCGGTCCGTACTACATAGAGTGGCGGCTTCTGAAGAGAGCAATACTGCGTCTTCTTGACTTGCCTGACGATGCAGCTGTTATGCCCTTCCTTCACCAAGAGACAGCGGAATCCACTCCGAGCGCGAACTCGTTACGGGTTCTGCTCTTGCAATGCCGCAATTCGCAATGCCATGCCCCCAGGGACCGAATTTACAGTATGCTGAGTCTAGTGTATCCCGAAGAACGACGGCTTCTGAGCAAGTTCTTTCCAAATTATCACCTGAGTCTCACAGACGTGGTGACGATTGCACTTGCCCACTTTGGTCGCGGTGGCTCCAAACTCGAATGGGACGATGTGGTGTTGGACATCTTTGGGTTTCAAGATAAAGCGGAACGTCGCCGGGTTCTCATAGCAGCAGCACGGTTCGATGTGAACACAGAGGCGGCGAAGCTTAACGAAGAAGTGCCGAGTGCTCGACGGACGCTTGTTCCTTCTTTCACATGGCAGCGCTGGAAGCCTGCGATATTTGGAAACAGGAATACACCTCCTGGTGGGGGGACTCGAGGGTCTGAAGACAAGGACGAGGACGAGCATGACTTCATCATCAACGAAGATGCCAACGACCCGGATGTACACACAGATCCCATCGACCGAAGCTTCGCCGACCTGAGATGGCAGATACAGCTCATGGGCGGCAAACCAACACATACGGAAGTGCTTGTTCAGCAATTCATGTCCCTTGTTCCTCGGACTTTCAAACGCAACCACTTCTACCTGCCCTCGTTGATACGGAGCTCCACGTTGCTTGCATCTCAGCGTGTCGGACATACTATAACACAGTGCAAGGAGCAGTTGACACTGTTTAGGGCCTCTTCAAAGGCAGAGCGGCGCCGCAAGCTACGTATGATTCGGAAGAGGGTAATCTCCCTACCATCGGACAGTTACCGCGCCATCTAGTATCATTCGGACAAGCTTGTTCCGAAGTTTTGGCTGGGCGGGCGCTGATAACATCTGAGAAGCATCGTGACCTTCAGATTGCACTTACAGATTCGACTGCGAACGTCTCTAAGCTTCACAACTCATCCCTTGCAGTCCCACCATGTCCCTTCGCCCCTCCACTCTCACCCATCCCCCTCTTAACCATACTACTCAATATCTCAAATCCCACCTGCGCCGCCGCAAGAGCAGTCACCTCCCCAACTCCATCATAACTCGGCGAAACCTCCACAACGTCCGCCCCAACCACGTTCAACCCTTCAATCCCCCTCAACACCCTAATCAACTCCCTCGTCGTCCACCCACCAGGTTCCGGTGTCCCAGTGCCAGGCGCCATACCAGGATCAATGACATCGATATCGATACTCAGATATACTGGCGTCTCCGTCCCGACGTGCTCGACAATCTGCCTTGCCATAGCCGCAAAACCAATGTCATCGATGTCGTCGGCAGAGAAGCGGATCCAGCCTTGAGTGTCGTCATCTTCGTTGTCTTCGATGCCGCTTAGACGGGTGCGTAAGCCTGCATGGACGGAGTTCGATTTCATGATGAGAGATTCGTTGTGAGCGAGCCAGAACATCGTGCCGTGCGTGAAGAACGATTGCTGTAGAGGGTCATCTGGGTCCAGCCAGGCGGAGGGGTATTTTGCCGGATGCCAGGTATCTAGATGGGCGTCGAAGTGGACTACAGCGACGCTCCCGTAGATCTTGTTGAGAGCTCGGAGAGTTGGGAGGGCGATGGAGTGGTCGCCACCTAAAGTCAAAAGCTTGGGAATGTGTCGGTAGGATACGGACGAGTCTCTGTTCGAAGCAGGAGCAGTGCTGTGGGCCAGGTTCGTGAACGCCTCACTCATTTGGCGTAAAGCCAAGGCATTATCCATTGGCGTTATTGGGATGTCGCCGCAGTCGATGATCTTCGCCCATTCTCGGTAAGGATTAATGCTCGCCCTTGGGTTGTAGCCTCGGAAGCTGGTCTGTCGTGCTGATGCGGCACGAATAGCCCGCGGTCCAAACCGTGCTCCGGGTCTGTATGTCACGGCTGTATCGAAGGGTGCTCCAAGGATGGCGATATCGTACTCTTCCTCAGGATGCTGGAGACATCGGACGTGAGGAAGGTGGGCGAAGGTCGATATGCCTGAGAAGCCCCACTGTAGCAGTTCAGAAGGATGTTTCGAGACTTGTGATATGATATGCACCTACATCTGTGCCCCATTTCGCATCTAAATCTTCTTGAGTCCAGCCAACAAATGGCTCTTGATGAATGGCTTGCTCATGGTGCTCGTGAGCAATGGCCAATGCTGCAAAGGCCAGGGCACCTTGTAGCAGCGCTGTAGATCGCATATTGTCCCGACAAGATGCTCGGAGATCAGATGGACTGCAGTAAGGAAGAGAAAGATTTGGAGAAACACGATAGAATGTTAGGTAATGGGTTCTTATCATACGCCGTCTTCGGCCAGCAAGCTCCGCAACATGACTCCCGGTCTCTCGTGTGAAGGCAGACTGCGTGGAGGTCTTGACACGAAGTGTCTCAACAACGTAAGGACCCCTTCCCGGAAATGTTCTATCGGACAAAAACGTAGGTTGTGCGAGAAAGACTGGTTTCTCACGAGGGAGTGAGGTCGGTAGACGATCGGAACTCGGCGCTTGGCAGACTGTAGATGATATAGAAGTAGGTAACGATCCATGGAGGGAAAGGTATATTGCAGAAGTTGCTACCTCCTAGAATATGGTCATACTCTTAAGACTTGGTATCACTCATACTCAGCCTCCAGAATCCTCCTCACCCCATCTACCACTCTGACCGCCGACTCAGCGTTCATCTTACCCTTGAACTCAACAAACAGCTCCCCCATCTCCTCATTCTGATTCAGCCGACTCACGTTCTCACCAAACTGTTTCCAACAGACGTCGCAGTTCCAAAGCTCGAATGAGTCTTTCCAGTCCACACTTCTCACAGCGCGCACTGTCCGCTTCTGGAGATCCAGCAGAATCATGCAACCTCCACGTAGCGTCTGGGCCCAATGTTGCGGCACCCAGTGAGGGCAGGGGCGGTAGTCGTGCAACACAAGCCTCATCACTACGAAAGCATCTTGTGGTCGCTTACGGAGCCAGGGTGGGTAGTAACAACGACGCGCGAATCTGCCTGCAGGTCCAGGCGCTTTTGGGGGCCAATATGAAGCTCTCCACACTGGCCATGCCGTAAACCATTGGTGATGTGCAGGTTTCCTGCGCTCGTGAAGGTGCTTCCCAATGGGCAACTTGAAAACGTTGGTGCCGTAAAAATGGTGCAGAGCCTCCACTCTCCACGCTTTGCAGACTTGGGTCATGTTCGCCATCCTAGCCCCTTTGACTTCATATGGTTCGTACGGAAGTTCGGGGTGGAGTTGGCTGGTGTATTGTGGATAGAAGGCGGAGCGTTCGAGGCAAAACTCTGACTTGTCGGTCTGATTCAAATCGTGGAAGCATCCCCAGATAGGATCAATGGACGCGTCGGAGACCATGCAGAGCGAGTATATGCGGTTGCGCAGTTCTCCAGGGAGTCGCATGAAGTCATGGCTCCTGTTGGCTTCTTGGCGTGCTTGTCGCTCGAGCTCCAGTGCCTTGGGTAGAGGCGTGTTGGCCTTGACCGCTCGAGCGTGCCTCCTGTACGCGCTCGAGATTATCTGGTAGATATAGAGAGGTGGTGCAGTAACGAGACTACAGACAAGCCCCACAGGTAACTCCCACCAGCTGATGTCCATCAGCTACGCGAACTCAGGTGTATGTTGTGCTGCTGTCGGCAGCTTCGAGTCTCTGCCGTTAGTCGAAGTCAATCAAACCGTCTCGAAGTCAACTACAAGAAAGGGGGAGGCAAAAAAGATGGCGAGCCAACGGTTTTCGGGAATGATGATACTCGCGGAAGGGCTCATCGTTTGTGATGGGGCGCGGCCGACAACGTGAGTGATGCGCAGGACAGCTGGCAGTAGTAACACTGACGCGAGTCATTGCTTGCTGAAGTGAAGGTGAAGGCGAAGGCCAAAAGCACAACCTGGAGCGTCTGAGATGCTCGTTGCCTGATGTTCGACAAGACCGAAACTCGGAAAGAGGAACCGAGCTCGGCGCTAGCCGCATCCGGTCGGAAAGCCGCTGAAAGAAGATCTCAGGATATGAGCTGGGGTTGACTTCGTAGAGGCACGATGATAGAGTGGTAAGAAGCCTCATACTAAAGATACGAAATCGACCTACCGAGAATGGCGGCGAACCAATCCACTTGGGCGCAACTGCGACAACAAGCGCGAGCGCAGGAAACACAGGTAGGTCAGCACGAGACTCGAAACATATATGGATGTTAACGAAGCACTTAGACCGAAGCACTATTCCACATATACGCCCAATACGCCTCCCAAACCGACATCTCCCCCAAACCAAGCAAAGACGAACAACGAACCGAAGAGCAACTCAACGAGATCCTCGAAAAGGTACCCGCCTCTCCTCCCACCACGCCCATGCACGCCTACTAACGAGGCACAGCGCTCCCAACTCCTAACCTCCCTCTCCCGCCTCCTCGACTCCGACCCCACCCCCTCCGCCCTCAAATCCACCAACCTCTCCCGCCACCGCGAAATCCTCACACAACACCGCACCGAACTCCTGCGCCTCCGAAACACCCTCTCCACGGCGCGAGACCGCGCAAACCTCCTCTCAAACGTCCGCTCCGACATCTCCGCATACCGCGCCAGCACGACAAACCCCGAGAACGCGGAGTCAGAGTACATGCTCCAGGAACGAACGCGCTTAGATCGCAGCCATAATGTCGCGGATAGTGTGTTAAGCCAGGCGTACGCGGTAAACGAGAGTTTCGGGATCCAGAGGGAGAGTTTGCAGAGTATTCAGAGGAGGATAACGGGGGCGGCGGGGAAGGTGCCGGGGATTAATGGGTTGATGCAGAGGATTGGGAGTAAGAAGAGGAGGGATGGGATTATTTTGGGCAGCTTTATTGCCGTTTGTGTGTTGGTGTTGTTTTGGTTTTGGTAGACTGAAAGACTGTGCTGTGGGATTGAGCATGGTGTTGGGGCGTACTGACATTCAAGATTGTATGAGCTGTAACATATGGCGGGAGCAGAAATTGTATTTGTACAGGGTATCTTTGATCCACCAAGCATTGCGCACATCACGCAGCACCAGCAGCAGCCTTCCTCTCCACCACCTCCTCCTCAACCACCTCACTAACCACATGCTCCAGCCTCTCCCTCTTCGTCTCCCTCACCCCCCTAGCCTCCAGCACCAACTTCCTCACCCCCCTCACCAAACTCTCCCTCTCATGCTCCTCCGCAATCGCACTCCCCGCCCACCGAATTCTCAACTCCTGATCCACCAAATAAACATATCCAGCCTTCTCGTTCATCACCCCAAGCGCCTCCTTCAACACATCACTAAACCCCCTCCTAACCACAACATACCGTCCCTGCTCCTCCACAGTCCTCTCCCTCCTCAACCTGCCCATCCCAAATAAACGCAAAATCCAGTACTTCAAGAAATTATTCTCATAGTTTATCTCCACCCTCTGCGCTAACCCCCCACTCCCCCCAATAACCTCCTCCAACGCTTCATTCTCCTTTCGTCCAACAAACGTCCGCACCTGATTCCCAGCCCACTGACTCGTAACCAACGTAACCACACTCACCTTCCCCTTCATCCCTACACAGGTATCCCGCCCCCTCCCCCCATACCCATCCTTCTCCCCAGTGCTTACTACATCTTTCCTCAACGTCCTCCCATACAAATTCGGGAACCACAGCGCCGTCTCCGCCCTAAACAGCCTCTCCGGCGCTACAAACACCTTTCCCTTATGAAACCGCAAATTACTCCAATCCCGGAAGTACGGCTTCGCGATCTGTTTGGTCATTTTCGCGCGCCGGTCGAGGTGTTTGTCGTAGTCGACGAAGTCATCCCTTCGGGAGCGGAGGTTGCGGGGGTCGTGGCCGGTGTTTTCGCCTGGGTGGGGAGGGTGGGGGAGGCCTATGGGGCGGGAGAGGGGGATGGGGGTGTGGGAGTCGTCGTTGTCGGGTTTTTGGCGGAGGCGGAAGCCGGGTTGAGTTGGCTGGGCAGGTACGGGAGAAGGGGGGGTGCTTCGGGGAGGTGGTGGAGGTTGGGAGGGAGACACATAGTGGCGGTGTGAGATGGTGGAGACGGGTTCGTAGAGGGTGATGCGGCGGAGGGCGTGGAGGCAGAGGGGGGATGGGGCCTTCATTGTAGCTGGTGGGTGTGGATGTTGTTGTGGTTTAGAGGGAAGGTCTTGGAAACCTTCAATGCGGACTCGACGGGGGTGCTCGGGAATGGCTGACCGTTGCGAGTCTTGTGTAACTTTCTTTCTACGACACTTCAACAGTTTACTACTTCCAATGATACTGACAGACGACAGATCTGGTCTCACGACCGGAGATTACTGTGTGACAGTGCAATATTGGAGAATGGCTCAACAGCGCACAGTGCGATCTCGATATGCACGTACCCGTGTGCGACTTCACAACAATGGCATTGTTAAGACGTCGAGCCGCTGCTATCACTGCCGCCATCTCTACAGTGCGTGAGAAGGAACCATGATGTGTTGAAAGGTCGATACGATCTATGGAACAACTATGGACAACGTTCTGGCTTGAAAGGAGTGAGAGGCTCCAGCAACGCCCAGACAATTCTTCAGACAAGGCCACCCTTTTTGCTTCCTCCTGCGGAAAGTGGCGACTTGCCCACATCAACAAGCATCGACAATGATTCGCGGTGCGGCCAACCGGCTCAGCATCCCAGACATCCACCTCTTCGAACCCAATCAACCAAATTACTGTAACTCCGCCCGCGACCACACATGTCCCATATGCTGGCTCGCACTCGCCGGCTCCTCAAAGAACTCCATGCCCGCATATTGATCACCACCAGCTAAATCACCAATCGCCTCATCAAAGTAACTCTGCTCACGACCAGCCGCCTCGTCGAAAACACCCGCCAGCGCCGGATCGATCGCCGCTTGTGGTTGCGACGCTTGCTGCAGGTACTGCGCATGCTCGTACATCTGCTGCTGCTGTTGCTGCGAAGGCAGCGTTTGGTACGCAGGTTGCGGCGTGTACGACTGGTACTGAGGGTAGACCGGCTGGCCGTAGGAGTTGTACTGCGCCTGCATGGCTGGTGTCCCGGTCCGCGAGGTGGTGGCGAAGAGGTCGTCGGTCCTGATGTTGGTGCCTGGGAGGCCGTAGCCGCCGAGAGTCTGGTGGACGCCGGTCATGGAGCTGGGTGTTGAGACACGCAGATTACCGCTGTTGCGAGGGTCTTCGGTCGGCATGTAGTTGTACTGCGGGTGCGTCTGCATGGTGGTGTGGACGTATGTGCCAGTCTGGGGGTTGAAGACGAGGCCGTTCTGCTCGTAGCCGACGTTGGATGGCAGTGGTCGACCTGGCTCGGAGGTGTAGCCGTACTGCTGCTGCTCGTACTGCTGCTGAGCGTAGTAGGGATGCGAGTCAAAGCCGACGTTGCTGGGCAGGTATGCAACAGGAGGGGCGCTGTGGTTCGCCATCCTCTTCTGGCGCACACTCCTGGAGCCACCACGGTACTCTCCGTCTGGATCGCCGTCGACCTCACTGGCATCGTCCTCATCATCGGAGAACTCACCCTTCTTCCGCTTGCTGCTGGCTTTGCTGGGCGAGAACTTGTACTCCGGATGTGCCGCAGCATGGTTGGCGCGCTCCAGCTTGGCCCACTCGTTGAACTGGTTGCGGACCTCCTCCGGCTCCATGGGCCAACTTTCTCCAGATACAGACGAGACGACTTGGTGGTTGTTCTGCAGACACCACTGCTTCGTACGCTCGGCGTAGCAGGACCGGTACAACATGAACGAGTTCATCGGACGGGTGACGTATCCGTTGCGCTTCTCCACCTCTTTTCGTCTGGTCTCAGCGGATCGGTGCACCCAGCCGTCCATGTCCTTCATGGGAACTTCCATGTCCTTGGTCAGGATCGAAAGTGGGGCAGTCAGCTTGGGCGTCTTCGACTTGTCAAGCTTGCTGGGCTTCTTGTCCTTCTTGGACCTGGGGGCCGGCGACTTCGAGACTCGCGATTTGCTGGTGCTGAAGGGCGAATCTGTCCGTCTTGCTGAGCGACCGCTTCGTGTGCGGACGCCTTCGCTCGCCGTGCCTGAGCGTGGTGTGGGTGGGTTGTGGATGTAAGCTTGGCCATCGTGGAAAAGATCATCATTCTGCGGCAAGGTTAGTGGTGATGAAGGTGTGCAACGATCGTTGCTACTAACGTAGATGCCCAGCCCTTTCGCATCTTCCTCATAGGGCGGAAACTGCTCGGTGCTGTGTATGGCATTGTGCTGTGCAATAGCATCAAGACCATACTCATCATCCGGCGACGGACCTTGCGTCATCATGGTCGACGACACCATTGTGCTGATTGATCAACAAGGGGTTCCAACGACGGCTACACTCCGAAACGTAGACGGAAGGTTGCTGACGAACGGAGATGGCGAGCACCAAATGCCAGCCTGTTGGCGAGCTTTGTCGGCAACGGCACCTGCATGTCTTGTAAGCTATGGGACATTCTTTGCGGTTGGTTGCTGCCGCGGTGGTTTGCCGGACGCTCTGCTGCATGAACTGCTTCATTGCTGGAGCGGTGGTAAAGGGGGTGCTTACCTGGTGTGCAACTACCCGCTGCAGCGACAGAACTTATCCGCCCTGTCGATTGACAACTCGTTCGTTGTTCTGTCTCGCGGCGGTTGCGAGCTTGTGGCAAAGAGCTGCTTGTCTGGCGTGGCAGGGCTGAATGGGCTGCTCTGCTATTCAGGTTGTCGTTTTTTGAAGGTGTGCTTTGTTTCGGAAGAGCGAGGTGTCAGAGACAGGCAAAGGCACGTTCAGATGGGAAGAAAGTCACACCAAGATCCCTTTGTGTAAGCGACGCCCTCGAATATATGTACCCAGCAAGTGTATAACCGCAATCTGGCTGACTTGGGACGAAGAAATGCAGAAGAGTTGCTGAAGCCGGACGCAGAGCAAGTCGAACACTGTTCACCGCATGCGTAAGTAAGTCGATGTCTTGCGCCTGGGCCCTGCTCGGACAGTCTCAGATGGCCGCTTTCGGAAAATCCTTGGCTCTGCGCGACCGCTTGCTGCAGCACCAACGAGCTCCAGCGTTCTGGCCGACCTACGATGCTCGCTGCTGACGAGATATAGGCGCGTTACGATAGACGTCAGACGCCGGCGCCGCTCGAGCGATGCTATCATCTCCCCGATCGGTCATGGTTGCTCGTGCGAGCTATGATCCGCGCCACGGCCTGCCGGGTGGTGCTGCGGGTCTTCCGCCCGTCGCAGCAACAGCCATTCGCTTGCGCGATGGCGTTCGTTGGGCGTTCGTGCCTGACGATCAGAGTTCGGGCTAGGGTCTGCGGATGATTGTTGACGTGCAGTAGTCATATGAGGCTGCCCGGAAGCTTGACGGTAGCAAGGTTTCATGGTTTGTGGATTGTCTAACTCTATGCATGCGGGACTGTGCGTGCGGTTGTTGCACATGCATCTACTCTGCCACATTCCTCGACCAGCGCGCTGGAACTGCATCCGGAAGCCCTACTCGGCAAATGCCTCGAGAATTTCCATACGGCCATACAATTGCATAGTTACTGATCGCGGTTCGCAGGTTGCAAAGTACCTGCGTACCCGCCTGCGAACGCAGCGTGACAACCTCACACCCGTCGGGAAGCTGCAGACATCATGGCCCCACGATCGTGCGCCTCTGTCCTCTGGCGCTGGGAACATCCACAATCGCTGCTTGAACACTCGTCGGACGCCACGACTCCACTTCCAGCAGGTCATCCTTCGACCTGTAGTAGTCCTCGCCGCCCTCCCTCCGCCATCCACAGTGGACCGTTCAACGGCTAGCCACGGCAGGACTCCGCAGCTGCCTTCTCTCTGCGCCGCAAACCCAAAATTCACAGCATCGTAGGGCCATTGTGTCGCAAACTCGAGCAGCTGGTAACCAAACAGCACTCACGTAGCCGTATCGCTGCGAACAGGGTAGCTCGGTTGCTACCGACGGGCCCTGTGCCTCCCAGCCGGAATGTGCGCTATGCTGGTTGCGTCCAGCCCTGTACTACCGCACTACGTCTCAGATCAGAATGCACGTTCCAATCGGTTGTACTCGCTACAGCAGCCACGGATATGGCTACGATTGTTCGGTAGGAGTTACTTGAAGCTGGGCTCGAGGTCGCCGATGTTCAGTCTTATTCTCATTTCAAATCTCAACCTCTAACACTACTAGAACACCAACATCTGTCAAGTCGGTGCAAAGAGTCAAGCGCCTTGCACACTAGTATTCTTGACACCAGCCACAACCAGACCTCGAGTTACGCCGGCCGTTTCGTCTTCCGCGGTGAACACTGGTTCACTCAAACCTTCGAGCCCGCTACCAAAGTTACTTCCAGCAAGTGTCAACGGCCATGCCGCGATGTGATGGTTAGGGCCAGTTTCTTCGCCTGGAAGCCATGCGACGAATGGAGGTGATGACTGTGATGGACGGGCAAGGCGGCCGGAGGATGATCTGAAGATGGTCGGTCAGCCCGGAAGCCTAAAGAATCAAGCTTCGCCGCGGTTGGACTTGTCAAAGTCGAGGCGTGTGGAGAAACAACCAGCAGACTGTGGGGCATTGCAAGTCGCACTCTTCTCGAAGTCGCGTCCACATGCTGCGCCGCAAGGCTGCATCGGAGGATTCTCGCCGTTTTTGCGTGGAGCCTACCAGATAATGAACGTATCAGGCATCATTCATCTCTTCGTCGACATCTTCATCCTCGTCGATCCCGTCCCAATCGTCGTAGTCTTCATCTCCACCTTCGGCCTGCTCATCCTCCGGACCCAGTACCGTGTCAATGCCCTCTACCAGCTCCTTAGCATGCTCCAGGAGTCGTGTATCCTCGTAGTCCAGCAGCTGATACAGCTTGATCGACCTGTTCAACCAGTGTTGGCTGCCTTTCATCGCCACTTGGATATCCTTGTCTGCTGCGGAGTCTCCGTTCGTCGTGCCCTTGAGACCCTGTTCCCGCTCTGCGATTAGATGTTGGCACCAGCCTCCAAGATACCATGCCTCAACACTCTGGTCATCCTCAAGCACCAGCCGATTCAACACTCTCACGGCATCGTCTTCCATCTTGGCCTCCATCAACAGTCTAGATAGCGAGATTCTAGTGGCAAAGTCCGGTACTGCTGGATCTTCAGGATCGAGCTCTGACCACGACTGAATGGATCGTCTTAAGGCGGCTTGAGCATCTCCAGTCCTATCCTGCGACAGGCGTACTGAAGCAAGAGTCTGAAGCACCTCCGCACTAGTCTCGTCCTCAACGGACACAGCTTCGGTTATCAAGTTCTCGCATCGAGCCTCAGCGTCGTCTTCCCAGGACAGGTCGGTCATGTAGACCTCCACAATGCTGCACAAAGCATTTGCCAGTCTCCGCTTCTTCTCGACTCGCATAAGCAGCAAAGTCTCCTCGTCCAGGCCGACGACGTTCTTGCTATCGTCAAGGGCAGCGATTTCAGCTTGCAATGCCGAAACACCCTTCTCGTACCACTGCACGCTCTCTTTGCCACCTTCCTCGGACAGTTGCGCCAGCCATAGGAACTTCTCTGCACCACCTCCCATTGCCTCAGGGATGGTACCTGTCGGATCCAGAGCGGCAGCTTGCTCGAAGTAGCCTCTCGCCGAGTCGACATCTCCTAGCTCGACACTGATTTCACCTAGCAGGTTGAGCGCCGGAAGTGCTTGAGAAGTGCCTCCATTCTGCACTTGGGCCCATAGTTTCTTCGCCGTCTTCAGCGCTTCCTCAGGCTGTGCTTGCTCCACGAGATTCAATGCTGTCTCGTAAAGCTGCTCCGGAGTCTCCTTCAGCGGGGCTTGGCCATTGGCCATCTTTTTGGCCGTCTGTTTTGCTTTACGCTCCTGGTTAGTCGTCTTCGTCTTTGCCATGTCACGCGATCAGATGCCTGGAGGTCGAATCCCGTTGATTTTTCGTGAATGATGGAAAGATATTTTTGATGAAGCACACCAACATTTTGGCGCTAGTGCCGCGCCTCGGCTCTTTCCGATCTTGAGAAGTGTTTCAATTTTGCTGTGACAACCTCTCATCAGAATCGTAGAACGGCATTGCAGCCTCGAGCATCTTGATCGAGCCGCGAGACTGGATAGAGGTATCTTCGGCAGTCTTCTGGTTAAAACCATATCGTCGTCGGTAGGCCTCGAATATAGCTGCCTGGCCCCCCCCTGGAACAGCTGGTCGTACACTGGAATCACCTGGCACGGGCACTCAATTGCGAGTGAAGGGAGGTAGGCTAGCTGGAGCGACTGGAGACGAGGCATTACCAGTGTAGCGTTCCTTCAAAAGCCTGGTACGGAGTAGGGTCATCTTTGTATTGAGCTTTCTCGGCTTCGATATGGGACGGGACGATCAGAAGGAAGAGCGAGAGGTTCTCGACTCAATTTTTCCGGATGAGATACAGGACATCTCCGACACCGAGTATCGGATATCGATAGCACTGGACGTCAAGCAAGAATCTGAAGAAGAAGAAGATCAGGTTGAAGCACCCGTCATCATCCTGAACGTGAAATATCCGGAAAGTTATCCAGATGACGCACCGGTCTTGGACATCACTCAGCCGCCCAATGCCCCAAAGCATGAGCATCTGGACATCCAAGACGACAAGGTACGCTTGCTTGAAGCACTGCAGCCTACCATCGAGGAGAACTTGGGCATGGCTATGGTCTTCTCACTCGTCAGCACGCTTAAGGACTCTGCCGAACTTCTGATCGCCGAACGACAGCAGGTCGTTCAGGCGCACAAGGACTTCGAGAGCCAGAAAGCGGAGACGGAGGAGAACCGGAAGTTCGAAGGTCAGAAAGTCACGCGGGACTCATTCTTAGCGTGGCGAGACACATTCAAGCAGGCACTGGATGAGGAGAAAGCGAAGAGGACCGCTGAGCTAGAAGCGGAAGAGAAGAAGAGGAGGGGTGGCAAGCCAGAGGAGAAGAAGTTGACCGGGAAGCAGCTCTGGCAGCAAGGCTTGGCCGGCAACACGATTGAAGAAGATGAAGAGGGCCAAGATGCAATCGAAGGTCTTCGTGATCTCAAGGTTGAAGGCTGAGCCGATCATGCTCCTCCCTGATTTCCGGCCAACGTGCGGTAGCCCACATTCAAGAAGGATCTAAAGAATGGAGCACTGGTGATTAACGGATGTCGAAGGCAGCCAATCGCATTTCTGAAATTGTCAAACCGCCGAACCACATATACCAAGTTGTGCACTAGGTCTTGGACCTGCAGAAGATCTAAGCCAGATAATTCCATGAATATCGTAGCCGACGTCAACCCCTTGGACGCCGGCAAGGGCGCCCCCTTCTGGGGCAAGACTGCCAGCCGGGCTTCAACTTCATGGCGATGGGCGCAAGCACATGAAGTCGCCGGCACTGAAAGCACTCGCTCCAGCTCTGTGCTAGCTTTCGCTGTTCTGGCTTCGATCGATACGCTTTGATCGAGGAGAACAAGCAATTCTCTGGTTGTTATGTCGTACATGAGTACGAACAGATTCGTCTGCTTGGCTGGCTTGACCTTGAGACTTCGAGTACAGCTAGGTGATCAGACTGGAAAGGTCAAATACGTCGATGTACAAATCGGTTCGAGTTGCACTTAGGCGCAAAGACTGACGATGCAACGATATCAATATCATTCGAAGTCGATATCATTCGAAGTCGATCTGCTCAGAAAATAAGCTACTTCTTACTCTCCTTCTTCTCAGGTTCGCCCTTTTGCGCCTTGTTCTTGTTATCACCAGTATCCTTATAATCACCACCCTGGGCCTCATATCGTCTCGCCATCTCGCCAGCCTTCCACGCCGACCAGCTGCCTTTGCCTCCGCCCTACGCATTTGATCAGCTTCGTTCAATGAATTCGCGAAGAGTCAAGGTACCTTCTCCTCCGCCTTCACTTCTTCCTTAATCTTCTCCCTCAACTCCGGATCCGTTGGCTCACCCTTCGACGACGGCATCTTGTTATTCGTGAACGAGGTAAAACTCGAGGAAGTGAGATTTGGTTTTTGCTTGGGTTTGAGAACTGCGCGCTGCGAATCGTACTCTCGTGATCGGTGAGAAGAAATCATGCGAGCAATACGGACAGGACGCATCCAAGTATAACTACTCTGGTTCCTTGCCGTCGATCGGTGTCGCGTGGGAGAGCAGTGGTGACCGTTTGGGAAGTCATGATGTAAGAACGTGGAGTCCATGCAGGAACAAAAGTCTATCTAGATGGAGACGATTGCCGATCTGCTTTGCATTTCAAGTGCATATTTGACCTGTTCTAGCCGTACAACCAACACTATCGTACAAACCGCCAAGTCCATGTCAGTCCTCACGTCGCTCCGTTGCGAGTCGACTTTCGCTCGCCAGGCGTGACAGGCTTCTCGGCCTTCTTCGACGCAGCCTTCTTGCTCTTCGCACTCTTCGCAGGAGTCTTCTTGACCTGCTCTGCTCCACCGTCGACTTGCGCTTCATCCTCGTCTTCCTCCTCCTCGACGTACTGAGCTTTCTTTCCACCACGCGCGCTTCTTTTCGCCCTCGGCGCTTCTTCCTGCTTGATCTCGTCCACATCCTCATCTTCAGCCTTCGCCTTCCGCTTGCGCCCTTCTGCAGGCTTCGCAGCCGCATCGCCATCCTCTAGATCCTCCGCCTTCACGTCTCCGGCGACGGCAGCAGTCTTCTTCTGCCGACTAGGAACAATTGCGCTTGTTCTTCCGCCAACGGTCAAATGGACGATCTTCTCGCCATTCGGAAGGACGTTGGAGGCCTTCTTGCCCTTGTCCCACCGATATTTCATTATCCAGCCGTCGGGGAACTGTTTCGAGTCCGCAAGCGTCTCCACAGCAGTTGTGCACACGTATACTAGCGCATCGTGTAGCTCTTTTGTCTGCTTGTCGTCAAATGTATTGCAGTACTGCTCCGGATGTATCCGCGCTTGGTACAGCACCTAAATGATGGGTGTAAGGGTTAGCAAGCGTCTCGAAGACACGGTTGGCCTAGAGAGGGCTTCAGAGCGTAGCATAGTGCTTGATACTGTCTTGGAGAAACCTGTTACGCATTGGATTAACTTACTTCATCCGCCACCCAGTTTCCAACACCAGAGATGTTTGCTTGATCGAGTAGTAGTGCTTTGATCGGCACTTTCTTCCGCCGCATCAGCTCCGTCAGCCACTCTACCGTCCTACAGTGATGGGTACAGGGTTAGCAGGTGTCTCAGACTTCGATCGAGCCAAGCGTGTCCACAGCGTGCCACATCGTGCTTCATTGCGTCTCAGAGAACCCTTTCGCCCATAGAATCTGACTTACAAGATATCCTTATCTCGCACAGGATCTGGCCCATTTTCCTTCAGCGGCGTCGCGTCGCGTATCTTCTCCGCCTCGCAATCGACCAGCCGTATCCTCGCCAGTCGTCTGGGATCCACGAACGCCACTTCTACAGCCTCCTTGTCCTCTCCATCAACCTTCTGCGGCTCAAACTTCCATACAAACTTCATGTACTTGGGTGGCCATTCTTGCGCCGGAGCATCCACCTCCTTCGCTTGCTTGTAGTACGCCGTATCTTCCGTGCTGAACTTCACCCATCCGGTCATACCCAGGTGCATCACCGCATGGGGCGCTTTGTCGAAGGTCACATAGAAGTATTTGCCTTGCTGTGCTGCGCCGGTGACTTTGCGACCCTCGGTGGCCCTAAGTTGAAGAGTACAGGGTCAGCAAGTATCTCGGACTCACAATCGAGCTCAATGTCATCACAGGCCGCTGTATCGTCTCTCATTTGTTGGATTGTGTCTCCGAGAACTGTCCTCAAGAACCCTTTTGCCGATCAGGTTGGCTTACTTTGTGAAGGCGGACGCGCTGGTGCCGACTTTGCCATAGATGATATCGTCTTCAAGTGCATTGCAGTGTGATATTGTACGGTTGAGAAGGTGCTTGCGCAGGTAGTGGACTACACGAGCGACTTCTCCGATCTGGAGTCATCAGCATCGGTCCGGTCGGACAGGGAGACGTGGCGAACGTACTTCGGGCATTGTGTTGGTGTTACCGAGTCCCTAGGTTGGTGCGATCGCAGTTTCACCAAGAGTAACTACAAGTATAACGGCCGGTGTGGACAAGATGAAGTTGATTGTTGCTGTCGATGTTGTGCTGACTCGAGCTGCAAGCACTCTACGCGTCGCGTCGAGCTCACTAGTTCTACCACCGACGTCACCTCCCTCGAGCTTCAAGCACGAACTTCATGTCGCTCACTCACGATGAAGCTACCGTACTCACTCATATGAGCATCCAGGATCATGGCTTTTGGCGAGATCACTGATTCTTCGCAGCAGTGGAACAGCCACAGGCACAAGCACTGTACGGTTTGTCCTTAATTTAGCCCCCACGCGTAGGGTATCCGGAAGAAGTATGTAAGTAAGTCTATATCGTTCAAACATCTCATACTTTCCGCCACTTCCAAATGTGCTTCATCATCGTCACCCTGCCGGCTTTCAAAGCTCGCTCTGGACTTTCAGTCCCTACAGCGTCCAGCTCCTTGGAATCCTCGCCCTTCATGATGGCAAGCTCCTCGAGTTCTCCTATCTTCCAGCCTCGCAGCAGAACCAGGCACATTGCCGCTGCTATATACATGAAGCCAGTAAAGAGCTGGGTTCCGAGGTAGCTACCAGTGCCGGCGACGATCTCCAATGCTATGGGTTCGCTGAATGTGCATGGTAGTGTGATGGTGAGCCACATTAGGTTCAGACCAGAAGGCACATGTCGGAGACCAACAATCTCCGCCGCGACAGGTGCGATTGTACACCCTGCGAAAATGAATGGGTAGATTAGTCTATGTCTCAGGCAGGAACCACGTGGTGTCTTAGACCAGGGTATTCTGGCGATTGAACTTACAGAAGGTACCTGCCACGGTACCGCCGATGAGAGCGTAGAAGATGAGAACGCCGTAGCTCTTCGCGAAGACCCAGATGACCAGAGCGAAGATGCCGCCGGCGAACGTCGTGCCCATAGCCATGTTGATTCTCCCAACCGAATCGCTGAAATAACCAATTGGCGGACGCCCGAAGAACTGACCAAGGTTAAAGAGCGCGGAGATGACGGCTCCCTGCGAAGCAGTCAATCCAATCTCGTTGGCGTAGTTGGCCAGAGAGAAGATCAAGACGATGTAAGCGAGCATGCTGAACCACCCCCAACCACCTAGGAGGACGTACTCAAGCCGTCGGAGGATGTGGGTGTCGAAAGCATTCTGTGAGCTGCCGATGATCTTATTCCGATCCCGCATCAACGCCGAGCAGATGCTATTGACTACAAAAGCCAAGATCCCGAGGATACGAAATGTCCATGCGAGCCCAATCGACTTGATCATTGCACCTGCTGCCAAAGAATAAACGAGACCCCCGAGACCCGAGCCAGACGTAGCGATGCCGCTAGCTAACGATCGCTTGGTGGTGAACCATTGAGGCACGATGGGCACTGATCCGATGAACAAGAAGCCCATGCCGAGGCCGAAGCATATTCCTTGAGAAAGGAACAGCTGCCATATTGTCTTCGCAAACGATGCGCCAATAAGACTAGCGGCCTCGAGTATCACACCAGTGAAGAGGGTAACATGTGTGCCGAAGAGTCGTGTCGTTGTTGTTGCCACAGGCGAGATGAGCATGGCACATGAGATGGACAGCGAGCCAACGAAGGCATATTCGAGCGCTGTCGCACCGGGGAAGGTGTCGTTTGCGAGATAGTGTGCAAGAAAGACTCCATAGGACGAGTTCAGTCCCCAGGTGTGGGCATTGATCGTTGCTGAGCAGACGGTAACGACCCAACCATATCCACCACTGGTAGTTGTTAGCCAGGCAGCGCGCAAAGGCTCAATATGTCGCTACTGACTTCGGTGGTGGTTGCACTTTAGGCCTTGTGTTTGTGATCGCAGGCTGTTTCTCAGCGTCGCCTCCACCCTGCTGGGGCGGAAGCACGCCATTGCTGTGCATCTCGGTGTCTATCTGGCTGTCGCTTCGCCTCGTTTCTTCGTCCGACACAATTTCCTTATCGGCTCCCTTCTCTTCTTGCGCAGCCCACCGGTCGGACTCCGTCACTGCCATCAAGACTGTCTCGTTCTGCTGCTGCTTCCTCGATCATGGACTCAAGAAACAGGCTGGAAGCGATCGCCTGCCGTTCGCTATTACTCGGACGTCGCAACTGTGTCTTGACCTCCTCCATCGTGGAAAGACCACGACTCGAAGGCATTCTTATACTGCTTGCGGAAACCTGCATCTCCGTCACCGTTAGAGCTAATGTGTCAATGGCGCCCTTCTGACTGTGCCGAAACCCGGGGTTGATGGTGGCAGAAGGGTGCGCACCGGGAATACAGTGAGAATAGTCGGTTTTAAGACTTCCTAAAGCGGAAGGTACTTCGGACAAGTCTGATGAGGTCCAGAGATGAAGTGTCAGGCTTAAATAATCGCGAGGAACTGAGACAATGTCAACCCAAGAAAAGAGATGGTTCACCAGATCTGGTACCGGCTACAAAGTCGTAAGCAAGGAAAGAACGAGGCTGGACCGCGAACATTGCCAAAGACGACAAAGCATACCGATATGTGCGACTATGATTTGAGCTGTTATCACACATCTATCAGTACAAAGGCTCCTGACTTCGGTCGTCGCTCCTCGATACTCCATCAACGCCGCCACGCTACGCATCTGATTCCAGATCCGTTAAATCGGGACGCTTAGAAACCAATGGCCAGGACGAGTCGCGTCTAATAGTCACGCGGTGGTTGGTAAGGCGGTTTCGAGCCGCTCAGTGGACGATCCGAATATCCAGGTGTAAGGCCACCTTGCACTGGCGACCCTGAACGTGAGTAGGGTTGGTTGTCGCCTGCTGGCACGAAGGGCGCCTTCATCTGAACATCACCCTGTGGGCCGATATTCTCGTACTGCTTCTTCGTTGACCTGCCAAAGGCTGGTCTTGACTTCGCTGCTGATCGCTTTGTACGGCGGATGAAGAAGCAGGCAAGGGCTCCTCCGATAATGGCGACCACGACGACGGCTACCGCGACTGCGATACCGATCTTCGCTGTCTTGGAGAGTCCACCCATGCTGCCCGATCCCGATATCTCCGACCAATCGTCTGGTGAGACGCCGTCAAACATGCGGGTTGTGGGGTCGCCATCGGCGCAGTCGTTATCGCCGCAGCAGGCCCAGTATCCGTGTCCAGTGTTGTTGTAGACGGCCCACGTTTGAGCGTATGAGGCTGCGCAATGGAATCAGTATCTCAAAACGCCTCACTACTCTTGATGTATGACTTACTGCAGGCCTTGTTGCAGACTGTGCCCTTGTAGTCCTTGTTCGTGCATCCTCCCACATACCACTCGTTGCCTTCCTGGACATCTGGTCTGCGGCACAGAGAGTCCTCTCCGCACAGGTCTCCGTTTCGGCAGCACAACGACGCGCTATTCGATCCTGTCGCGGTATTGGCGCACACATGCCAGTCGTTCTTTACCAATATCTGGTCCTGGCGACGGTAGTAACAGGTCGAGGCTGATGAATCGGCGAAGGCCGTCAAGGCGAACAGCAGCACAGCTACTACACTGGATCCCAACATTGTCGTGTGAAGCGAATGTTTTCCTTCCTGTTTCTCCTGCCACGAAGATCGAATGGAATGAAGAGAGCGAGGGAGTGAGATATTGTAGCCATTATAGCCCAAAGAGGTTTTTCAAAAATAAATGCTTACTCAACGATGCTGACGGCGCCACGTCTGGAACTACAGTACAACAAGCGCAGGGGTGTCCATCCATCAGGTGAATCTTGTGCGATGCTTTAGCGGCTCTGCAGCTGAGGTAGTAGGGTAGCGCATGCCGGCACAGACAAGATAGATCACGCTGTCGTTGTGGCGCCGAGTCAGACTACTAGGTCTGGGCTGATGTTGTTGCAAGAAGCTGAAAGAGCCCTGGAGGAAGAGGTGTTGGACTGCATGAGGCAGACGTAGGGCTGCGCTAGGTGCTTTGATTGGTGGGTTTCCAAGCTGAAGTCTGGCCTCGGAACAATCAGTCCTCTGCTGTTGTATTGTTTCTGTTCGTTGTTGCGTGCGAGATGATATGGACTAAGAGCACACCTACAAGCTTGTTCACTGATCGAAAGCAGCAAACAGTACGGAGTTACATGCCAGGCGCAAGATACAGTATGATTAGGGTTAGGCTGTTCTACTAGCCCACATTGGTGCTTACAGGTGAGCACTCTCACGGCTCTCTGATTCCAAGCGGTTTTGGCACAGCATACCAATACAACCACCTGATGGATGCCCAGCTACCTGATAGTGGCACCACGAGAGCTTGTCACTTCCGTGCGTAGGGTGGAAGTGTTTACCCTAACGTCTTCGCTGAGCTACGCTCGCAGACCTGACAGCTGAAATCAACAGTACACGGTGCCCCAAGTTGTAGATGGTCTTGGTCAACAAAGAGCTAGAGGCACATATCGGTCACCGCGATTTTGAGGACCAGTCCACCACTCAAAGCACACATGTGGAGCATCTGCTCTGGTCATGGTACTGGTCGTATGGAGTTCGCACACTGGTAGGGAGGAGCTGACAGTTATGGTTCGTCGTTCCTACTCACCGTATGAAACACCGTGGTCAATCTCGGGATGGGGGTGCCTGTTGTGTCTTCAAAGTGCGAACTTCAGAAGCTCTTGCATCCAGGGATTGACCAGATGGCCAAACCAGTAGGACAATGCAGTGCCTGCAACCCACTAGTATTCCAGAAGACATCCGACAGGCCGGGTATACGATGTCGAGGGCTTACTGTGAAGAGGTGCGGACCAGTGCTTCCTTGATTGCTCCCAGTCGAGACATCTTGTAGTGTCTCCCCTACCTAAGGAAACCGGACAAAGTATGGTGCATGTGTGCCAGTTTCTGACTGAATGTCGCCTCCTAATGATGTGCTTCTCACCAGATCTCCGAGTCGCTTCGCATAACGCTTTCTGTAGCACCACGGGCTGGGTGGTGGACTAAGTCGTTGCGTGTGCGGACTCTTGCCGTATTCCAAGATTTTGGTATCCTACTAACGTCGACACGTACAGTTGCGTAAGAGCAATGTGTCGTCCCAGTCGTCAGTATATTAATATCATGGGTGGTGCTCGGTAGGAGGTAGTTAGACGTCGAGGGAGAAGAAGAGGAAGATGCCCTGATGATTGATGAAGTCTCGGCCTGTCTTCGGGCTTGGCACTGCCGTAATTCTGCGCACTACGCCTTGAAGTTTGAGAAAGCAACTGTTCAGCAATAACACCACACGACCGCCCACCGTTGCCCACCATGCGGTACATCCACTCCAAAGAGGAGCTGAAGATCCCCGAGGGTGGTATGTCTTCGCAACACCCGCGCCCCGAGTTCGCAAGACCCAGGAATCACTAACATATGACCTTCTCCAACCACAGTCAAAGTCCACATCAAGACCCGTATCGTCACAGTCGAAGGCCCTCGCGGCAAGCTCACAAAGAACCTCGGGCATATCGCAGTCTCCTTCTCGCATCCCGAGAAGGACATCATCAATATCGAACTCCACCATGGCAGCCGCAAGAATGTGGCGACCATCCGCACCGTCCGCTCGATCATCAACAACCTCATCATCGGCGTGACCAAGGGCTTCAAGTACAAGATGCGATACGTCTACGCACATTTCCCGATCAACGTCAACCTCGAGAAGAACGATGAGACCGGCCTGTGGGAGGTGGAGATCAGGTAGGTCGAATTCAACACCAGGAGGATAATAAGACGTGGTGGGGCACGATATACTGACATTGGCACCGCAGGAATTTCCTCGGTGAGAAGATCGTCCGCCGCGTGGCTATGCAATCTGGTGTGGAAGTCGAGGCCTCGAAGAACGTCAAGGACGAGCTGCAGCTGAGCGGCAACGACCTCGAGCACGTGTCACAGAGTGCGGCGGACATTCAGCAGGCGTGCCGAGTGCGGAACAAGGATATTCGGAAGTTCTTGGACGGTCTCTACGTCAGCGAGCGTACCAACATTGAGGTGGACTCATGAGCGTTACGATCAGGCATGGCGTGGTAGTGCGAAGGGTTGTCTCGGACAGGCGTCTATGGACAGCGATCCCATAGCTGAGCAGGTCACAATGCACAAGCATCTTCGAGTTCACTCAACGACTCTTCAACTTTTACGGGACTCTTTCGATGCACTGCACTGCACTGCTCTTCACTGCTGCTGCTTTCTGCTGCTTTCTACTGCTGCTTTCTACTGCTCCTTTCCACTGCTGATTTCTAATTCTGCTTTCTACTGCTGCTCTCTACTGCTGCTCTCTATATGCTGACTCTACATACTGACTTCATATATTGTAGGAACAACTAATCATAAGGCCTCATCAAATCATTCCCCTCAACCATCTCCGCAAACCCCTCAATCCTCGTCGTATTCGCCCACGGCTTCAACTCACACTCCTTCCTCACCACCGCTGCAAAACACCCCGTCCACCCGTTCCTCGGATACGCCTTCGTCACGTTCTCAATCGTCTCGGTACTTACCAACTCCGGGTACAACCCAGCATTATCAAGCACAGTGGCGAAATGGATCACCGCCGTTAAAGTGGTCATATTGCCCTCGCTGCCTAGATCCTGGTGCCGGATAATGGTTTCGCAGACGGATTCTGCTTGCGCGACTTCGGCTTTAAGCTGGTTTTTGAGCAGGTCGAGAGCGATGAAGCCGCCTTGGAACTCGAAGGAGAGGTGTGTGCTATTTTGGTTCTGCGGAGTGGTGCCGATGTCGTGGAGCAGGCTGGCGAGGTAGTAGGTTGAGGGTGTGTATTTCCAGGAGGGGAAGTGCTGGGTGGCTATTGCTTGACCTGCGTAGCGTTAGTTGAGTTGCCAGGGGGAGGTAGATTGGGTAGGGTAGGTGGCGAACCGTAGTAGTAGACTCGCATGCTGTGGTTGAATGTCTCCGCTGGTAGCTTTTCTTTCGCGTACTTCATCACTTGCTGAGCCAGTTCGTCGTCTGGGAAAGGTATGTCATCGACCTTTACGGGTTTGGAGGGTTGAGAATTCGTTCGGCCGGCGACGAGTTTGTCGAGGGAGCGGTGGACGGCGTTCCAGCCATATTTGGTGTTGACTTCGGTGTTGTTGGTAGCCACTGTGAGATGTGTCGTCGGTTAATGTGTGATGTAGCGAAATACAAGATACTTCTCTTCTGATTTTGTTGAAAGATCTCGTCAATCGATGGCCGAACAAGAAATTCATATACCCGACATCTTCGTCACAGGTACGTATGCCCTCACGGGATTTGAGAGACACACACACGCCCTGTCAGCACTCGATGTCGAGCATTCAGAGCGACTGTTTGCGCGAAGAGATTACCTCGTTCGAGTGTCCGCTCCCGAAAGGCGTTGGCACTATGCAGTCGCTGACATGTTCCTGATTCCGTACCATTCCGACTTGAGGCTGCGTCCGTTTAGTGATCATCACATCAACCACCAGGAACACGGTGCGGATACGAGGACAATGGGTTGGAAAGCTGTGCTGCTTGCTGCCCTCACAAATGAATGCCCCCCTTCGCTCTAATATAACCGCTACCTTAGTCGCTCAGTCTTCCAAGATGCGACGCAAAAACCCCCAGTAGTAACGCTTGACCGAACACAAAAGAGACCATCCCTTACCATGCCTTCTCACGCCGTCCTATGCAATATCGCCCCCCCTACGCACCCACCTCAACAACCAACCCTCTCACCCCCCCGACCCTCTTTCCCGAGCCAAGAAATCCCTAAAGCCTCAACTCCCTCAAAATCGTCTGCGCCATATTCTTATACTGCCACGTCCCCCCATCCACCTTCTTAAACTGCACCCCGTGCAAACTCAAAATCGGCACCTTGACCAACAAAATCTCAAAGCGCAGCCCCATCCCGGACCCCATATCCGTCTGCACGTGCGTGCTCGTCTCGCCCGCGGGGCGGGAGTTGTAGCCGGTCGGTTGCGACAGTGTCGGGCGCGGCGCCAGCCCCCGCATGCCAGGCTCCTGCGACGTCGCCGGCTCGTCGCCGTCGGAGGGCGGCATGTCGTCTTCGCTGGTCATGGAGGGCATTTTGGGGACGACGCGTTGGGGGCGGGAGGAGGAGGAGTTGGTGAGGGAGGTGGTGCGGAAGTCGTCGCGGTCGGTTTGGCGCTGGAGACGGCCGAAGGACATTTTGCGCTGGTGGCCGCGGGTTTGGTCTGGGGGTGGGGAGAGGGGTTGGGCGCCGGAGGGTGCGTTTTCGTCTGTGGTGGGGGGCATGATGCTAGGCGCGTGTTTGCAGCTGAAGCCGCCTTTGATCTCGCGGTACTCGACGCCGAGCTGCTTCAGCACGCGGATGATGTCGGCGCGGATGACGGGGAGGGGGCGGCTGCTGGTGGTGGAGACGCTGAAGAGACCTTTGAGGTAGACGGGCTTTAGGCCGGTTGGGCTGGTGTTGCCGGTATTGGTGCCATCGTATTCTTCTGCGATGTCCGCGTCGGTTTCTTCGGGGACGTCGGAGGTGCGTGCGGCTTCGCGCTTTGCGCGTCGAGCTTGCATGCTCTCGCGGCGCGAGTGGCCCATTGATCGTGCTCGGTTGGCGAAGCCGCTGGTTTGTGGTCTTCGGCCCTCGACATCTGATGCTGGATCTTCTCTTCGACTCTGCTCAGGCGCGGCACCATACTCTTGCGTACTACTGCTCGTCATCGGAGGTCGCATAGACGACCCTTCCGAGATTCCACGTCGAGTCAATCGTCTCCGGATATCGCTTGAATTGACACTGACCGAGCGCCCAAGACCATGCGCCTTCTTCTTCTCGCCCGTGCCGTCGCCACCAATAGTCTGCGGCGGCAGCAACTCGCGCTGAGAACCATGCGAGCTCTCCGGTCGCGTCGCGCTCGGATCCCTCTCCCTCGTACGTCGAACGCCAAAGCTCTTCCTAGGAGTCTCGGACGCACCGTATGCGGCGAGCGACGAAGGCGGCATACTGACCTTCTCGCTCCTCTCGCGCTCACGTTGCAGACGCTCCGGCGGCTCCCTGTTCCTCCGCGTACTAAGTCTTCGCAACAACCCAGCTGCCGTGCTCTCCTTCCTCGCCGGCTGCATCGTCTGCTGATCCGGCTCTACTATCGTCGGGTTCGGTGCCGCGTTGACGTTGAGATTCTGCAGTCCTTCTTGGACCTCATCCTCGCCGTGAGTCCTTGCTCTCGGCCTCGATCGGCCGCCGGTAGGTTTCTCGCCGGCCATCTCCGCTGTATTGGCGTTCGTGTATGCCGCCTCAGGAGCCGTTGGTAGGTCGGGCACTTTCGTCAACTTCTCATTCGGCTCCTGTGGCATGGCTAGAGCACCAGGATTCTTCTCCCGTGCCTCGCGCTCCTGCTTCTCTTGCGCAAGGTAGTAGACGGAGATGAGTGGGTGAAACGCGTTGATGGGATCTTGGCCAAGCTGTACGGCTTCGGTCGAGGGCGTGTTCAACGTATCCCGGCTGTTGGTCGAGTTGCGCCGCTTGTAGAAGTCAAACACACCTCGCTTCTTCTCCACCTCTGGCGTCTGCTGCACACGACTCCTCTCGAGATTGCGAATGGCACGCTGGTAGTCCTCAGATTCGATGATCTTAGTGAGCTGTGCAGTAATAACATCCGCGTCGCCAAAATCAAAGCCAACCATCTTTTCCACCACAGCAGGATCGAGGGGGAGCTGCACTGGCTTGCGCTGGGGCAGATAATTATCTGGCGGTCCAGTGCTGAAGCCTTTCACCATCCATGGATGGTTCATGATCTCTTGCAGTGTGGCTCGGTCGCTAGGGTTAGTGGTGAGCATGCGGGCGATCAAGTTTCGGCATTCTGGTAATGTGATCAGCTTTCTCCATATCGCGAGATTGAGAAGATCTCACCAGGTGTAAGCCACGGCGGATACTCGACAAAACCCTTCTTGATCTTCGCATGCAGCTGCGGCATACTCTGATCATCGAACGGCACCTTGCCGCACACCAGCACATACAGCACGATGCCAAAGCTCCACACATCCACCTCTGGCCCAGTATACTGCTTCGCCTGCAACAGCTCCGGCGCAGCAAAGTACAGCGACCCGCAGAACGTCTTCAGGTAGTTCCTAGGACTGAACAGATTCGACAGACCAAAGTCGATGATCTTGATATCCCCGTTCTTACTGATAAGGATGTTCTCAATCTTCAAGTCGCGATGGACAATCGAGTTCCGATGGCAGTAATCAAGCGCACTCGCGATCTGGCGGCCAAACTTACGGGCCTGTTTCTCCTTCAAGCGGCCGTGGCTGATGATGTAGTCGAGCATTTGTCCGCCGTTGACGTACTCGAACAGCATGTACCAGTGGTAGTTGGTGCGCACCACATCGCGCATGCCGCAGATATAGGGGTGGTCGACGAGGGTGACAATGGCCGCTTCTCGCGCTGTTCGAACCTCCTTTGAGTGGTCTGCGCGGTCTCGCTCCGCCTGTGTACGGTGCTCTCCATCTGTGCTCTGGCGCGGCACGATCTTGACCGCGACGTGCTCGCCCGTCTCCCTGTTCCGCGCCAATTTCACCTTGCCCATGCTGCCCGCTCCGATGGTCTTACCCAGATCCCAGTGTCCGGTCTGCGCATCGATCGACTTCCTCCTCCGCACATTCTGAGTTTGTCCAGGCGGTCGAGTGCTCTGCTCCGCCGCGCCATCAACGGGAGCTGGGGTCGGCTGCTCCGAGTACTTGGAATGCGTGCGCGTGTGTCCTCGACCTTCACTGTCCCTTCGCGATCCATCCGCGGGTCTGTCCTGGGACTCACTCCGCCGAGCAGCACCAGGTCGCGCAAGGTTGGACTGCTCGAAGTCTCTCTGCGCTACATTCTGGAGGTTGCTGGAAGGGGTGCGGCTGTGCGACGTGGCCGAGGGGGGTGGTGGTGGCGCGGGTTGCTGCGAGGATGACATTGATCGACGTGGTGAACTGGGCGCAGCATTGCTGGAACGGGTGGTGGTGCTCTGAGTTCGATGTGGTCGAGACTCGCGGTCGGGGGAGGTGGGGTTGTACGAAGCTGGCGGAGCTTGTTGTTGCTGGCGGCGTGTGGATGGGGTACGTGGCAGAGGGGATGGCTGGGCCGTCGCCGACATGGCTGACGCCTTTTCTCCAACGTCGGTCGGATTGTTGACGACTTCTTTGGGCTACTCTGGGGGATGTTTCAGGTAGACCCTGAAGTCTAAAACGCGGCCGAGTAGCTGTATAGATGTGGCTGAACGCGGCAATGTGCTGTCCTTGCTCACACTCACACACCATCACCGAGGCATTGGTGACAACGCGATGGTGCTTGTGATTGATTGAGGCGATGTTGCTGGAACCGTAGACATCACTCGGGGTGCAGGTGGACCAGAAGACCGGACAACGCCAGCGAGACCCTGCGCCGTTTCCTGAGAAGCAACCAATCCCGTCATCATCACCACCACACCAACTTCCCCTTCATAGTTACTCGTTCATACATATATGCACGCCCAACACAGATGACATATACCGCACAACCTTGAACTAAATCTACCCTAGCATGTGA